>Ga0189289_10022_pt1 | contig 269526 bp, 231 predicted proteins | sample UW106minimetaG_FD_130313 | JGI IMG/M metagenome (GOLD analysis project Ga0189289, IMG submission 130313) | Marine microbial communities from the Costa Rica Dome - UW106 mini metaG | ecosystem: Environmental > Aquatic > Marine > Oceanic > Photic zone | place: Costa Rica: the Eastern Pacific... | reverse complement strand
TGTTCGGTAGGCTCAAGGATTGGCGCCGTGTGGCAACCAGATACGACCGATGCCCCAAAGTATTCCTCTCGGCAATCGCACTCGCGGCCCTTGTCATCTATTGGCTATGAGTCCTGAGCCTAACGTCTTGCAGGCTCGTTTCTGTATTTTTCTGTATGATCCAGTTTATGTCAATGATTTCTTGTGCGAGGGTTTTGTAACGGTTTTATGACAAGAGTTCGCTTGGTTGTTTTCTTCTAGTTGGGAGGAGCGATTCTCTTCGTCTGAACCCTCCAAACTTCCGCGGAAGTCTTTGCCAGTTTCTTGCCAATTTCTTGCCAATAGAGGGGGCAAATTCACGGTATGTTCTGGGAAGTGGCGGCTATGTAGACACCACAGCCGCCTCGGCGGCTGCCATTGTAACTCATTGATTTATATGAGGTTAATGGCGGAGACGAAGGGATTCGAACCCTCGAGACGGTTTCCCGCCTACTCCCTTAGCAGGGGAGCGCCTTCGACCACTCGGCCACGTCTCCGCTGATCGGTATATCCGCGCAAGCGACGGATATACAAGGCCAATTTCACCAAGTTCGAATTTTTTTTTCAAGACAGTGTAACCCCCTTGAAACCACACAGAATAGCGCTGATTGGCACCAGTTTTGGGCAAGATTTGGTCTACGTTCGCAAGCCCTGCTCCGTTGAAGGTTGGCCGGTAGAACGCTGAATCACCCGCAAAACTTCGGGCGGAACAAAGTCGCTTCAAACTATTTCTGTCCCGAACTGGTCGAACCCAACTCCTCCTTGACCAGAGGAATGGGCATGAACAACAGCACGACACGGCGAGAGCCAAGCCGCGGAAACTGACCAGAGACCGGGGCAGTCCGTTTCGCCATGGGCGCCAGCGAACTCATGGGATCGGCAGTGCAGCGATGAATCAATTCCGTTTCCTTGGCACTGACAAAGTCCGAGAAATCAGTTTTTCCGACATCGACGAACCCGAAGCGATATCGATGGCAGGATACTTGGGTGCTGATGAGGGCGCGTTACGGGCCGCCTCGGGCAGAAGAAGAATGGCAAAAGCCGCTCAAGTCGATCGATGAAATTCTCCCCAACTTCCCTCACTTGAAGCCAAGAGCGGTTTGCACTCGCGTACAAAACGGAAAGCTGCCTAGCCTCAAGATTTGCAAGCAATGGTGGTTTCGGAAAGCCGAAATTCAGACGGTGGCTTCCTATGGCTGAGTTTACCCTTCTCACCTGCGTCTTGCTGCAAACTGACCTCACTTCGGAAAAGCTAACCGGATACCTGAAAATTCACCCACCCCCCCATACATACTGATCGATTATGAAGATGGGTGTCCGGGCGGGTTCGCACAAAAACTGCCCGGTTTGCGGGAAAGAAGTGGTTCGCCCCCATGATTCCCGACAGAGGGAGGGGCTTTTTGAACTCCGAATGGCAACCCGTACAAGCTCAGAAAGAACGGTGGCGGTCAGATGGCTGCAGCGTTCAGAACGATCCGACTGGCTGCAGATCTGGGGCCAGACATTGTACCATTTGTGTTGTGGGACACTTTCGCGATCTGATACTGCGCGCAAACCAAAGACGTAGTGGCACTTAGGAAGTTAGGGGGGTGGTCAAAAAGGGAAATGATATTTCATTACGCCAAAATGGCGTCTCCAGACCTTTGGCAAAGACTACTCAGTTTGGGGTGGGATCTTGGGTGAATCCTGGACAATTTGTCCTGCCGGAGGCGCTAAGATGCTTGATTTATTTTTAAAATTTTACGGCATTGCTTCGTTGGCAGGGGAGCGCTTTCGACCAATCGGCCAAGTCTCCGTTGAGGTGTAAAACCGGTCCATTCCGGAGACGCAAGTCTTGTTCTTGAGGGATTTTGATTTTCCTGCGGAGGACGGAACTCTTTGTCATGGCTTTCCTGCGGGTTGCGAGAGGTTGGATCCGGGGAAATCGAGGTTTTAAAGTTTCGGCCGCAGAGCTCTGTGACGTGCTTGATGGGCCAAACTGTTGGAGATCAGTGAAAATCGCGGCTTGGAAACAGGCGTTTGGCCTGATCTCGTGGGTGCATGGCGCGTGGGGCCGGGAGAGGGCGTGGGGCCTGGTCGGTTTCTGGGGTGGTCACCCCCACCATGGCGCCCATCGGGTGGCCCAGCTCGGACAGGCGGGGCGAGAGATCTTCGATGTGTTGTGCGATCAGGTGCACCACAATCCCTTCGCGCTGTAGATATCCGGTGACGCGCAACAGTCGGGCGCCCATGACGCTGCGCCGGTAAGTTTCGTAGAGTTTCGGCCAGACCACCACATTGCTGACCCCGGTTTCGTCCTCCAGCGTCAGAAAGATCACCCCCGAGGCCGTGCCGGGGCGTTGGCGGGTGATCACGAGACCGCAGACGCTGATCCGCCCCAAGGGGGCTTCGGGAAGCTTGTCATGGGGGGTGAGGCCCGGAAGCTTGGGGCGCAGCAGTTCCATGGGATGGGCGCGTAATGTCAGGCGCATTGAGACATAATCCTCAACCACCTCTTCACCCAGATGCATCAAGGGCAGCGTGACTTTGGGTTCCAGGATATGTTCGCCATCAATGGGATCATTGAACAGGGGGAGAGGATTAATGCCCTTAATGGCCCGCACTTTCCAGAGGGCATCGCGCCGGTTCAACCCGATATCGGCAAAGCTGTCTGCTTCGGCGAGACGTTCCAGAACTGCAGGGATCAGACCTGCGCGCAGCCAGACGGCCTCGGGGTCGCGATAGCCATTGCCACGGGCCGCCACAATCCAGCCGGCATCCTCTTCGCGAAACCCTTTGATCTGGCGAAAGCCCAGACGGAGCGCCAGATCCCCATCGGCGCGGCGCTCTAGCGTGTTGTCCCAGTGGCTGGCATTGATGCAGATTGGGCGCACCTCGACCTGATGGTCGCGGGCGTCGCGAATGATCTGGGCTGGGGCGTAGAACCCCATCGGTTGAGAATTCAGCAAGGCGCAGGCGAAAACAGTGGGGTGATGGCATTTGAGCCAGGCCGAGACATAGGCCAGCATGGCAAAGGCGGCGGCGTGGCTTTCGGGAAACCCATAATCGGCAAAGCCTTCGATCTGGGCAAAACAGCGCTCGGCGGCCTCTTGTGCATAGCCTTTGCTGAGCATGCCATTGATGAATTTGGTGCGATGATCCCCAATGGTGCCCATGCGCCGGAATGAAGCCAGCGACCGGCGCAGGTGATCGGCCTCTTCTGCGGAATATCCGGCGCCAACAACAGCGATCTGCATGGCCTGCTCCTGAAAGAGAGGCACACCCAGAGTGCGGGCGGTGACCGCAGTGAGCTCGGGGCCGAAGGGCTCGGGCTTTTCCAGTTTCTGCCGCCGCTTGATGTAGGGTTGTACCATCCCGCCTTGGATGGGGCCGGGACGCACAATCGCCACTTCAATCACCAGATCATAAAATTCACGCGGTTTCATCCGGGGGAGGAAGTTCATCTGAGCGCGGCTTTCGACCTGAAATACGCCAATCGCATCGGCCACGCAGAGCATATTATAGGTGGCGGTGTCGTCCTGTGGGACCGTGTCGATGCTCAGGCGCTGACCGTGATACTGATCGATTAGGTCAAAGGCTTTGCGGATACACGACAGCATACCCAGACCCAATACATCGACTTTGAGAATGCCCAAGGTGTCGATGTCGTCTTTGTCCCATTCGATGATGGTCCGGTCATCCATGGCGGCATTTTCAATAGGGGCCAGCTCGTCCAGACGCCCTTTGGTGATGACAAACCCGCCAACATGCTGGGACAGATGTCGCGGAAAGCCAATGATCTCTCCGATCAGGCGGATGGTCTGAGACAGACGCGGATCTTCGGGATCCAGACCAAGCTCACGGATGCGATCGAGATTGGCCCCCTCGTTCGACATGCCCCAGATTTGCCCTGACAGTCCCGCGGTGACATCTTGCGAGAGGCCCATAACCTTGCCCACCTCGCGGATGGCAGCGCGTGAGCGGAAATGGATCACGGTGGCGCAGAGACCTGCCCGGTGACGCCCATATTTCTGATAGATCCACTGGATCACCTCTTCGCGGCGTTCATGTTCAAAATCCACGTCGATGTCCGGTGGCTCGCCGCGATGTTTGGACATGAAACGCTCAAAGACCATCGCGATTTGATCCGGGGACACATCTGTAATCCCAAGAAGATAGCACAGAATAGAGTTGGCGGCAGAGCCTCGGCCCTGACATAAGATACCCTGACTTCTGGCAAATTGGACGATGTCATAGACGGTCAGGAAATAGGCCGGAAATCCAAGATCGGCGACGAGGGTCAGCTCTTTGGTGATCAGGTCACGGACGCGTTGCGACGCGCCATGGGGATAGCGTCGCTTAAACCCGTCTTGGACCAGACGTTCCAACCGCACTTGAGGCGCTTCACCTTCGGACACTTCATCGGGGTATTCATAGCTTAACTCACTGAGATCAAAGCTGCATCGGGCGGCAATATCCAAAGAGCGACGCAGGGCGGCGGGGAACGCGCGAAACACCCGCTCCATGTCTTTGTGTCCTTTGAGGCGGCGTTCGGCATTGGGCAAGGCACGGGTGCCGATGTCATCGATTTTGATCCCGTTGCGCATGCAGGTCAGCACATCCGCCAATTGACGGCGGGTGGCGTGATGCATCAACACATCGCCCACCGCCACCATAGGGGCCGAGGTTCGCAGAGCGAGGGCTGCGCAGGCCTTGAGATAGGCCTGATCGGACCCGTCGTAACGTGGGGCTGCACCCAGATAGACGTGGCCGGGATAGCGGCGCTGCATTTGCTGGATATCCGCGCCGGCTTTGTGCAGGTCTTCTTGGGGCAGTGCGATGAGGATCATGCCGCTACATCCCGCGAGAAGGTCCGCAAGGTCGAGATGACAGTCCCCTTTTTCGGCCCGCCGCTTGCCCAGTGTCAGCAAACGGGTCAACCGTTGATAGGCAGAGCGGTCGCGGGGCAGGGCAACCCAGTCGACGGTGCTGTCGCGGAGCACCAAACGAGCCCCGACGATCAGTTGCGGCAGTTTCACCTCATTGGGGCGTTCTATGGGGGTGCCCTGATCTATGTCTTGCCGCGACGAGGCGTCGATCCGTTGTTGAGACCGGATGCGAATGGCCTCGTCCGCATCTCGCTGTAGCTCTTTGAGCGCCGAATAGGCGCGCACCACGCCGGCCAGAGAATTGCGGTCGGTGATGGCGAGCGCGGTAAGTCCCAGCTCGGCAGCGCGGGTGACGATTTCCTCCGGGTGTGAGGCCCCGGTGAGAAAAGTGAAGTTGGTGGTGATACAGAGTTCCGCATAATTCATATGAATTCCCCCTGCACAAACCAGCCGGGGGATTGGGGGGTGTAAAACAGCCAAAGCCGCCGCCCCTGTTGGGTTTCAACACGCCAATAGTCGCGCAAGCCACTCCGCCAGTTGTCGTCTGACAGCCACCATTCGGGGGCTATGCGCTCGGGGCCTGTAGCGCGCGCGACGCTCAGGGGCATTCGTCGCCAGCGGAAGTGTTTTGGTGGACGGGATCCGTCACCCGCGATGGGTTCCGGGGCAAAAAGCCGTTGTGGGCGTGGTCGCGGGGGGATCCATGGCCCCTCGGGTTCGGAATACGCGGCGGCTGCAATGAGAAAACTACGTTCGGGGATGTGGCTGTCTGCGGGTAAAAACCTTTGGATGTTGTCCAGACCAATGCGCGTTCCAATGCGGCTGATGAGATCGTCCAGCTGATCCGTCCGCCCCGAGGAGACATGGCTGAGTTGTCGGACGGGGAGGGGTTCAATCTGGGTGGCCTCAAGCCGAAGCTGATCGATACCATAGCCGGATTCCACCTCACCCACGCCACGGGTGAAGAGGGGAAGGATGCGCTGGGCATCACGCAGAGGGCGGGCCAGCCGCAGTTCGACAGTCTGGGCCTCCTGATCGACCCGACGCAGGGTCAATTCGAGCACGCGCGCCCCGGCTTCGTTGGTTTTGAGCTTGGTGCAGAGCTGCTCCAACAAGCGTGATGTGCCGGCCATCACATCATCAAACAGGCCAATGGGTTCGGGCAGGCTCATTCGCACGCCATAATGCGGTGGTTCAGCCAGGGGTGTGACTTGCTCAGGCTGTCGGCCAAGTGCCTGATCCAACCGCATCATCAGATCCGGGCCAAACCGGCGTGCAAGCGGCGCGCGGGCGGCCTTTTCAAGATCGATGATGCGGCGCAGCCCCAACCGTTGCAGCGCGGTGGTGGTTTTGTCGTCCAGCCGAAGCGCGGCGACGGGTAGCTGCCCCAGCGCGGCAAGGGGCTGACCGGGGGCGGCCTCACCTGCGCCAAAATGGGCCAGGGCCCAGGCCGCGCCACGCGTATCCCCCAGCCCGATCCTGGTGGTGATCCCGGCCCGCTTTAGACGCTGATACATGTCCGCGACCATGGCGGATTCGCCACCAAACAGATGTGCCGCTCCGGTGATATCAAGCACCAGCCCATCGTCTCCTTCGAGCCCGACCCAAGGACAATAGCGGGTGGCCCAGCGGCGCAAAACATGGAGAAAGCGTCGATCCTCGGTCAGATTGGCAGGTTGGCTCAGCAGGTCAGGGCAAAACGCCCGCGCATCGGCAAAGGTCATGCCGCGACTTAGGTTTTGGGCTTCGGCGGCACGGTTGAGGCAATACAGACGGTCGGCGTTTGCGCGTTTGAGCGTCAGTGCAAAGGGGCCGTCACAGGGCCGCGCCCGCAGAACCCGGTCGCTTGCCAGCCGGGCAAACCACATCGAAACGACGCGCCGCTGCATTCCATCGAACATGCCAGGTTCCATTTGTTCCTGATTTGTTCTTTATAATTTCCCAGCTCATCAGAGTCGAGTCATCTGGATCAAAAAGCGGGGTACACAGCCACCGGGTCTCGGACGCATTGCTGCCCATCCCCTCGGGGAGGAGACAAAGCCCGATAGATTTCCCGGCCTTCGCAGCCAGTTGAAGACGCCGACCTTCACGCAGATTTAGAGGGCGAGTGATTTCAAGAACCACAAGCGGGAGAGCGCCATCGCGCAACGCTTCTTCGGCCACCGCCAGCATATCAGTCTGATCTTTTGTCTGGGCCACCAAAAGCTGCGAGGGGTCACAAAAGTCAGCCAGCCCCAGAGGGTTAAGCGTTTCACCCTGCCAACTCTCACGGATCCAGAGCGTTCTGCGCACCAAAGCCATAGCCGCGACGGCAAAGCCCACGCGGCCTGCGCCGCAGGCTTCGTGAACGCGATTGGCGCGCAGGGGCAGGGGTATCGTGGTCCGACTCGTCATCCCGTGAAGAATAGCGCTGGGAAGACGAGCCGTCGACTAGTCCTGTTCCAAGACGTGCAAGACGCCGCGCAATTCCGCCAAACCACGCAACCGTCCTATATAGGGATACCCCGGCGTGCTGGAGACCCGTTGGTCATGGGCCAAAGCATGGCCGTGATCGGGACGAAATGGCAGGGGGCGGCCTTGTGTACGCTCGGCGGCAAGGGCAACGCGGCAAATCGCAACCATATCCACATCACCGCTCAGATGGGGGGCTTCATGAAAACTGATGCCATCCGCTTCACGCCGCGTGCTGCGCAGATGCAGGAAATTCACCCGCGCGCCAAAGCGCGTGAGCATCGCAGGCAGATCGTTGTCTGCGCGCACCCCAAGCGAGCCGGTGCAGAAGGTCAGCCCATTGGCAGGGCTGTCGACCATGTCGAGAATGGCGGCAAGGTCGTCTTGCGTAGACACCACTCGGGGCAGTCCGAAAATCGGGAAAGGTGGATCGTCCGGGTGAATGCCCAACCGCACACCAACCTCTTCTGCGACAGGTACGACATGGCGCAGGAAGGCCGCCAGATTGGCGCGTAGTTCTTCCGCGCCAACGTGGTCATACCCGGCGAGGGCTTGGCGGAAACTATCAAGGTCAAAGCTTTCCTCCGCGCCGGGGAGCCCCGCAATGATGGTGTCGGTCAGAGCCTGCGCGCCGTCGAGTGACAGCGTGTCAAATCGGATCTGCGCCGCCTGTACCATCTTAGGGATGTGGTCTTGGGCGGCACTGGGACGCGCCAGAATATGGATGTCAAACATGGCAGCGTCGACCGCATCATAGCGCAGGCACTGGGCACCATCGGGTAGCGCAAAAGAGAGATCCGTGCGGGTCCAATCCAGAAGCGGCATAAAGTTGTAGCAGACGGTCTTCACACCGCAGGCCGCCAGATTGCGGATAGATTGCGCCCAGGCCTCGGCCTTATCCTCCCACCCCGGCGCACCCCGCTTGATGTCTTCGTGGACCGGGACACTTTCGACCACCTCCCAGCGCAGGCCTGCGGCCTCAATCATGTCGCGGTAGGCGGCGATGGCCTCTATCGACCAGACCGTGCCATTGGGCAGATCATGCAGGGCACTGACCACACCTGTTGCTCCGGCCTGACGGATGTCGGCCAAGCTCACCGGGTCATTCGGACCAAACCAGCGCCACGTCTCAATCATGCTGTCCTCTTTTGTTGGTTTTATATGGATGGCAGGGGCTTAGCCCGGTGCTGCGATGGGTTGAAACAAATAACCGTCAAAGGCGGGATCATCGACATCCGACAGCGTCATCAGCGTTTCGCGCACATGGCCAAGATGCAGCCACATCGCAGCTCGCGCGCCTTCGCGGTCTTTGTTGCGCAGGGCAGTGAGGATCTGTTGGTGATCCTCTAGCCAGTTCTGGCGGTAGTCGGCGTCAAAGATCCGCGTATGCAGCTTGGCCCACATCGGGCTTTCTTCGCGTTTGCGCCACAGCTCATCGACCATATCTACCAGCACAGAGTTCTGCGTGGCCTCGGCGATCAGACGGTGAAACAGCTCGTCGCCGGAATGGTCGTTGCTGCCGGCTTCGATGGCGGCGCGCTCCATTTCAAGCGCCTCGCGCATGCGGATGATATCATTTTTGGTGACCATATCGGCGGCAAAGGCCGCGATACTGCTTTCCAGAAGCTGGCGTGCCTGCAAAAGCTCAAAAGGACCAATGTCATCGCGCTGCGGCGGGGCTTTGCTGGCGGAAGGGGCTGCGAGATAAATGCCCGATCCCTTGCGTACTTCGACAAGCCCGTCGATTTCCAGCATGATCAACGCCTCGCGCACCAGCGAGCGCGAGACCGTGAGCATCTCGGACATCTGCCGTTCGGGGGGCAGGCGGTCACCCACCGCGAAACCTTCGGATTTGATCACCTCTCGTAGCGCCTGAGCGACGTCCTGATAGCGTCTATACTGGCTCATGTGGTGCTCCTTCCGGGATGGCACGCGCCCGTGTCTCGTCTGCTGCGCGTTCGGCATAATAGGCGGCAAGCACCTGAAAGGCCGGTTTCTTGGTCTCTTTGTCGGCGGCAATCAATCCCTTGCGGTTCCATCCGCGCTGAAAAATGCCCTGACGCCGTTCGACCCGGAAATCATAAAGAATCCAGGGCGACATGCCTTTCACATAATCCAGCTCGCGCAGGGTTGCGATCTGTTTGCGATAAACCTCGTCCTGATAGGCCAAACTGAACAATCCACGTTTGGGGCCATTAGGCGTGTGATCGCCGTCGGCGCCGGTTTCCGAGATCACAACCGGGCGGTCGGGGGCTGAGTTGCGGCCGATCTCACCCAGTTCGTCAAAGTTTTCTTCGTACCAGCCGTAATATTCGTTCAACCCGATTACATCGATGTGCTGCGCCAGCCGATCTTCGATCTTAAGCCGGGCGTGATTGACCAGACAGGCGGCTGAGGTCAGCCGGGTCGGGTCTTCGGATTTGGCGGTTTCAGCAAGCTGGCGCATGAAGGCCAGCCGGGCGTCGGTGTCAGGGTTTTCGTTGCCAATGGACCAGATGATCACGCTGGCGCGGTTGCGATCGCGGCGGATCAGCTCGCGCAACTGGTTGTCGGCATCGCGCAGGGTCGCCGGGTTGGCGAAATCAATCGCCCAGTAGACCGGGACCTCTTCCCACAGCATCAGCCCCAGCTCATCAGCCAGTTCGGCGGCGCGTTCGTGATGTGGGTAGTGGGCGAGCCGTAGATAGTTGCAGCCCAGCTCTTTGGCGTGGGCAAAGCGGCGGCGAATATCTTCTTCTGCTGTGGTTTTGCCCAATGCCTCGTCATCTTCGTGCACTGAAATGCCACGCAGAAAGATCGGGGTGTCGTTAAGCATAATGTCGGTGCCGCGACGCGCGATTGTGCGAAATCCTACGCGGTCGCGGATCTCATCTTCGCCACAGCGCAGGGTGACGTCATATAGCTTAGGCGTGTCGGGGCTCCACAGCTCCGGTTTTGCCGGTATGCGGGCCTCGGCCACACCATCAACCACAGGAATCTCGGTTGAGATATTGAGTTCGGGGATTTCAAACCGGGCTGACGTGGCATCCCCGTCGATCTGGGCGCTCACCAGAATGGCATCGCCGTTGAGTCGCACAAACAGATCTCGGACAAAGGTCTGGGGCAGGTCATACAACGCGGTTTCGCGATAAACGCCACCGTAGTTGAACCAGTCGGTGTTGCGCATGGGCACGCGATCAAGCGTACGGCTGTTGTTAACGCAGAGCATCAGCCAATTCTGGCCCGGACGCAGGGATTGGGTCAACTCCACACAAAACGGGGTTGACCCACCATAGTGGTTGCCTAGGAACTCACCGTTCAAAAACACCTTACAGTCATATTGCGCTGCGCCGATGCGCAGGACCTGACGCCGCCCCGGCTGGGGCGTGTGATCCAGGGCGCGGGTGTACCAGCTTGAGCCTTCAAAGAAGTACCATTTCTCTTTGAGCATCTGCCAGCAAGAGGGCACAGGCACCGTGTCTCCCATATAGGGATCATAATCCCAGGGCTCGATCCGGTCTTCCGGGGCCTCGGGCAAAAGGGCGAACCATTTTTGCCTAAGACCGGTGTCCAGAAGATCGACGCAGAAATTCCACTCACCATCCAAGGACTGCGCAGGGCGGCCACGGGTATAGATCAGAGTATCCGCATTGAGCGCCTGCGTGTTGAAGGGACGGTCATAGTCCTCGTCATGCAGCGCCTGTAGCGCGTTATCTGCGAGTTCGGATCGTTCTAACATCGGTGCCTGTATCCGTATTATTGAGCGGCTTTGATGCGGGTGATCAGATCCGCGAGATTGGCGGATTTCGCGGCCACCTCATCATGCATCGGCAGAACCGCCTCAACAAAGGGGGCCTTTTCCACGCTATGGATGCCAACGCCGAGCTTGGCTTTGGCTTCTTCGATCGCCGCATCCGAGGCTGCATTCCACGATGCGCGATGTGCGGCCATGGATTCAAGTGCGGCGGTGGTCAGCGCCTCTTGCTGGTCTGCGGTCATACCGTCCCAGGCACAGTTCGAAATCACAACAACCGACGGGATCATGGTGTGTTCATCCAGCGAGAAGTCACTGACAACTTCGCCATGACGTGCGTTGGTCAGAGCGGTCGGGTTGTTTTCCGCCGCGTCGACAACACCCTGCTGAAGCGCGCTATATAGCTCACCCCAGGAAATCGGGGTTGGGTTGCCGCCCAGCAGTTCAACCATGCGAATGGCCGATGGGCTTGGCTGAACGCGCACCTTCACCCCCTTGAGATCGTCGGGCGACATGATGGGTTTTTGAGCATAGAAGGACCGCGCACCTTCGGTGTAGAAGGCCACGCCGCGGAAACCCTGATCGACCGATGCATCCAGAATGTCACGGCCAATCTTGCCGCTGATCACGGTGTTGAAATGCTCTTCCGAGGTGAAGATATAAGGCAGGTTCATTGCCGAATAGCTTTCCTCAAAGGCTTCTAGCTCAGAAGCATTCGAACGGGCCATTTCCAGCGCACAGTTCTGTACAAGCTCCATCGACTCTCGCTGGGTGCCAAGCTGAGCATTGGGGTAGATCTTGATTTTGATCTCACCATTGGTCAGCTCTGCCACACGGTCGGCCATGATCTGCATTGAAATATGCACCGGATGATCAGGCGGGTTGTTGTGGTTCAGTTTCAGAGTGCCTGCGGTGGCGATGCCCGCGCTGGCTGCAAGCGCCAGAGCCGACAGGGTCGTGGTCAAAAATTTGGTCATGGTTCTCCTCCCAGTGATCCGGTCTGACCAGTTAAAATTGGTCAACCAATGTGGCGGTAAGCTGGGTTGGATTCGAAAATGAGTCAACCAAAACTTTCTGAAACGCGCAAATTTGTGTATCCAAGAATAAATTGGTTGACCAATTTTGATTCATCAGCGAGGTTTTGGCGCAATACTCAGACGTCAGAGGAAGGAGGGGCCGATGGAACAGCGCGAAAATCCCCTGCACATGTGCAGGGTGATCTCATGAGGACTGTTGTTGATCTTGTATTGAAAACAGTGATCTCCGGGATCTTTGTTGTACTAGTGTCCTGTGTGAGCTGGCAGGTGATCACCCGCTACATCCTTGGCACACCCAGCATTGTAACGGATGAGCTGGCACGGTTCTTGTTTATGTGGCTGGCTCTGATTGGTGGCGCATACACCATGGGTCTGCGCCGACATCTGGCGATTGACCTGTTGACCCAAAGATTGCGTGGCACCCCTCGGTTGATCTCTGAAAGCTTCATTCTTTTGGCGATCGCCGGTTTTGCCGTGATGGTGATGATCAAAGGTGGCAGCCAGCTTGTCTTCAAGACCTTTTCAAGCGGACAGGTCACGCCGGCGCTGCAGATACCCATGGGGTATGTCTATGGCGCCATTCCCTTCGCTGGCGCGATCATTCTGTTTTACTGCGTGATTTTCGCCATCGATCTGATGCGCGGCGGACCGGACGCGTTGGATGACCCTAGCGCAGCCAAGCCTGTTGGCGGACCTCTGGATTAAGGCAAAGTTTCCATGACAACTTCAATTCTTCTGCTCTTCGGCAGCTTTGCCGTTCTGATGGCGCTGGGCGTACCCATCGCGTTTTCCATTGGTATTTCGACCACGCTGACCTTCCTGCTGTTTATGGGGGTGGATCAATCGCTGTTCATTGTCGCGCAACAGATGGCGTCCGGGCTGGACAGCTTTACACTCTTGGCAATTCCCTTTTTCATCCTTGCGGGCAACATCATGAACCGTGGTGGCATCGCCATGCGATTGATCAACTTTGCCAAAGTCTTAGGTGGTCAGCTGCCAGGGTCTTTGGCCCACTGCAATGTGATCGCCAATATGATGTTCGGCTCAATTTCAGGCTCTGCCGTGGCGTCGGCGGCGGCTGTGGGTGGTGTGATGGCACCTTTGCAAAAGAAAGAAGGCTATGACCCGGCCTATTCCGCTGCGGTGAACATCGCCTCTTGTCCGACGGGCCTGTTGATCCCGCCGTCTTCAACCCTGATTGTCTATTCACTGATCACCGGCGGCACGTCGATTGCGGCATTGTTTGTGGCGGGATACCTGCCGGGCATCCTGATGGGGCTCGGGTTGATGATCGTTGCTGGCATCATCGCGAAACGGCGCGGGTATCCCGTGTCTGACCGGCCTTCGTTCAACGAGGTGTTCGTCGCAGCACGTGATGCGACACTGCCGCTTGGGTTGATTGTCATCGTCATGGGTGGAATCATTTCCGGCGTCTTTACCGCAACAGAGGCCTCGGCAGCGGCTGTGATCTACACGCTGTCTTTGGCATTGATCTGGTACCGCGAAATCTCGTTGAAGGACCTGCCAGCGATCCTGATCGAAAGCGCGGTCACCACTTCCATTGTGTTGCTGATGATCGGCGCATCAATCGCCATGAGCCGGGTGATGGCCTTTGGTGGCATACCCTTTGCCATCTCAGATGCTCTGTTGGGATTGTCGAACAACCCGATTGCCATCCTGCTGGCGATCAACATCGCGCTGCTGATTGTTGGAACTTTCATGGACATGACCCCAGCGCTGTTGATTTTCACCCCAATCTTTATGCCTGTGGTCTCTGATCTTGGTGTGGATCCGGTCCACTTTGGCATTGTGATGACACTGAACCTGTGTATCGGGATCTGCACGCCCCCGGTCGGTTCGGCGCTGTTTGTCGGGTGCTCGGTCGGGGGCACATCGATTGCCAAAGTCATCCGGCCTTTGTTGCCCTTCTATGCGGTGTTGTTTGGCCTATTGATGCTGGTGACCTATGTGCCTGAAATTAGCCTGTTCCTGCCGCGGGTGTTGTTGGGATACGGGGGATGAAGTGGCTCAAACATTGGTGCCTGTCTGATCGCTCGGAGCAGGGCATCGAGCTTTCCATTGAGGGGCGGCACAGGCTTCGGATCACCGTACTGGATGAGACCCTGTTTCGGGTGTCTCTGCTAAAAGATGCACAGTGGCGGTTGGATCGAAGTTGGACCATAGCCCCAAACGGTGATGCACCCTGGGAAGGCCGATCGCGTGAGGATCTAAGTGGATTTGCGTGCCCTGCTTTTGAAGTTGCAGAAGCCGACGGCGAGATCATCTTGGCAACCACCCAGTTGCGGGTCCGCATCTCTCAGCCTCTTCAGATGGTTTGGGAGACCAAAATCGGTAACGCTTGGCAGCAGTTTGCTCAGGATCGCTCGACGGGCGCGTATCACATGGGGTTGCGCGATTATGCCCATGCGCATTTTATGGCTCGGTATGAGGGCGACCATGTCTTTGGGCTGGGCGAAAAGGCAGGGCCGCTTGAGCGGTCCGGCAAACGCTATGAAATGCGCAATCTCGATGCGATGGGTTATGATGCGGAACACACCGATCCGTTGTACAAACATGTGCCCTTTACCTTGACGCAGACTGCGTCGGCGGGGGCGTGGTCGGTATTTTATGACAATCTGGCGGGGTGCTGGTTTGATCTGGGCAACGAGATAGACAACTATCATGCGCCGTTCCGAAGCTATCGCGCGCATGACGGTGATCTTGATTTCTACATGGCCTGGGCACCGCAACTGCTTGATCTGGTGAAGCGGCAGGAACAGCTGACCGGGGGAACGGCGTTTTTGCCGCGATGGAGCCTGGGGTATTCCGGATCAACCATGTCCTACACCGATGCACCAGATGCCCAACGGCAGGTCGAAGGATTTCTTGAAAAGATCACGGATGAGCAGATCCCCTGCGACAGTTTTCAGCTCTCGTCGGGATATACGTCGATTGGGGACAAACGGTATGTGTTCAATTGGAACACAGACAAGATGCCTGACCCGGAAGGCATGGCCGCGCGTTTTGCCGGGCAAGACGTGCACCTGATCGCCAATATCAAACCCTGCCTCCTACATGATCACCCGCGCTATGGTGAGGCCGCTGAGCAGGGGTTGTTTGTTCACGCCAGTGAAGAGGCAGATGCCAATCAGGGGCCGGAACGGTCTGTGTTCTGGGATGACGAAGGCTCACATCTGGATTTCACCAATCCCGCAACCGTAACGTGGTGGCAGAAGAATGTGACCACGGCACTGTTGGATCGTGGGATCGGGTCGACGTGGAACGACAACAACGAATACGAGATCTGGGATCATCATGCCCAGTGCCATGGTTTTGGCAAAGCGGTCGATGTGGGCTTGATGCGCCCGGTGATGCCGATCCTGATGACGCGCGCCTCATATGAGGCCCAAAAAGCCCATGCTCCCGAAAAACGCCCATTTCTGATCAGTCGCTCAGGGGCGCCGGGGCTGCAACGCTTTGCGCAGACCTGGAGTGGCGACAACCGGACGGACTGGAAAACTCTACGCTGGAACCAGCGGATGGGTTTGGGCATGAGCCTTTCAGGGCTGTTTAACATCGGTCACGATGTCGGAGGATTTGCCGGCCCACGCCCTGATGCGGAATTGTTTGTGCGCTGGGTGCAAAATGGGGTGTTTCATCCCCGGTTCACCATCCATTCGTGGAATGATGATGGCACCGTGAACGAGCCTTGGATGTTCCCTGAGGTGACGGGGCTGGTGCGCGCCGCCATCCAGCTTCGCTATCAGCTGATGCCCTATCTTTATACCTGTCTCTGGCGCGCGGCGCATCACAGTGAGCCAATGCTTCGCCCGCTGTTCCTTGATTTCGGCGCGGATCCAACGGCATGGGTAGACAGCGACAGCTTTATGTTTGGCCCTGATCTTCTGGTTGCGACTGTATTGGATCAGGGGTTTGAACTGCGGCGCATCTATCTGCCGCAGCACCCCGGTGGATGGTGGGATTTTCAGACGGGCGTTTGGCATGAGGGCGGACAGTGGATCGAGGTTCCGGTTGATCTCGCATCGATCCCGCTGTTTGTCCGGGGCGGTGCAGTGATCCCAATGTCTGAGGGGACCAAACGGGCCGCATCCAATGCTGAATTCGCCCGCCATCTGGCGCTTTTCCCGTCGAGAGGATCGGCTGAAACAACAAGTCAGCTTTATGAAGACGACGGTATCTCGGTCGACGGGCCGTGGTGTGTGACACATCTGACATTGATCAGTGACGCTGACAGTTTGCAATTGATCACCTCTCGTGAGGGATCAGGTGCACCAACATTTTCAGAGGCTACTGTTAGCTTACCTGCAGGTGAACGCCGTACTTTAGCGATGCCAGCAGATGGAAGGACCCCCTTATGACCCACACACTTATCCCGGTTCCTTACGATACCGAGGCGTTGCGACCGCGTATATTGCACATCGGTTTTGGCGCCTTTGCCCGTGCGCACCCGATGGTGTACCTGCATCACGGTCTGGAAAAGGTCGGAGGCGATTGGGGCGTTGTGGCCGCGCGTCTGAACTCGGGTGTCGAAGCGTTAACTGCACTGGATGAGGCAGACGGTCGTTATCATGTCGCTGAGGCCGATGGCGAGGCAACATGCCTGCGAGAAATTGGGGTGCTGATCAAAACCCTGCATCCAGCCCGCGATGGGGCGACGGCACTGCCCAACTTGATTGCGTCACCGGACCTTTCGCTGATCCTGTTGACCATCACCGAAAAGGGCTACTGCACCTCCGGTGGCAAACTGGATCTTTCAAACCCGGGTATTCAGGCCGATCTGCGAAGGGATGCCGCGCCACAAACTGCCATTGGTGTGATCGTAGCCGGGCTTGCCCAACGTCGTGCCGCCGGGGATGACGGTTTGACGATCCTTTCTTGCGACAACCAGCCCGAAAATGGCGCGCTGACTCGCGCTGCAGTGCTGGGCTTTGCTAGTGAGATAGATAGTGAATTGGCAGAGTGGATCGAAGTTTCGGTATGCTTCCCATCCTCCATGGTTGATCGCATTGTACCAGCGATGACAGATCAGGGACACGCCTTGGTGAGTGAAGGTCTAGGGCGTGAGGACAGCAATGCGATCCTCTGTGAACCCTTCCGCCAATGGGTGATCGAAGACAGTTTCGTTGGCGCACCGCCACCCTTCGCTGAGGGCGGGGCAATGTTGGTGCCGGATGTCCGACCCTTTGAAGAGATGAAACTGCGCATGCTGAATGGGGCGCATACCATGCTGGCTTGGGTTGGGCAGCTTTTGGGCTATGAAACAGTATCGGACTGTATGGGAGACGCGACCCTGCGTCGGGCCACGCGTCAACTTATGTTGGCGGAACAAGCCCCTACTTTAACCCTCCCCAAGGGCGTTGATATTGCGCATTACGCTGACGATCTGCTGGCGCGTTTTGAAAACACCCGGCTCAAACATCGGTTGGCGCAGATTGCGATGGACAGCAGCCAAAAGATGCCTCAGCGCTTGTTTGCACCGATTGCAGGTAACATCGATGCGGATCGCGATTGGTCAATGGAAGCCTTGGCGGTGGCCGCGTGGGTCGTGGGTTTGCGCGATCTCGAGCCGATAGCAGATCCCCATCAGGAGGCACTGCGTCAAGCAGCACGTGGCAGTGATCCGGTGGCGGCGGTGCTTGAACTGGTTGGGGCTGGAGAGCTGGACAGTGGTCCCATTCGCGCGGCCCATGCGCGGATCACCAACCACGGCATGCTGCGCGCGCTGGAGCATAGCCTTGAGGAGATGCCCGCATGACCATGTTTCTCGGATCGGACTTCCTGTTGGACACTGCAACAGCGCGTCGATTGTTCCATGAGGTGGCGCGGGATCTGCCAATTGTGGATTATCACAACCATTTGCCGCCCAATGAGATCGCAGAAGATCGCCACTGGGACACATTGGGGGAAATGTGGCTGGCCCATGATCACTACAAATGGAGAGTGATGCGCTGGGCTGGGGTGGATGAAGATCGCATCACGGGCACGGCGAGTTGGCGCGAGAAATTTGATGCTTTCGCGGGGGCAATGCCTCGCGCCCTGCTGAACCCGGTGCATCATTGGTCTCATCTCGAGTTGTGGCGGTACTTTGGGTTGGATGGCACCATTCTGTCACCCAAATCAGCGGATCGGGTCTGGGAGACTGCAAATGCGCAACTCTCCGAGTCAGGCTTTGGCGCTCAGGGCCTGTTGCGCCAAATGAAGGTGGAGTTGGTCGGGACAACGGATGACCCAATCGATACGCTTGAACACCACGCCGCAATGCACGGTTCGGATCTGCGTGTTGTTCCCACGTTCCGTCCGGACAAATCGATCCAAATCGAAGCGCCGGGGTTTCCAGATTATCTGAACAAGCTTGAGGCGCTCACCCATCCCATTCAGAGCTTTGATGATCTCATAGCGGCGCTTGAACTGCGGATGGATCATTTTGTTGCGCATGGGTGCCGTGCCTCCGACCACGGTATCAATCAACTGGATGCGGCAGAAATCCCGAGCGCTGCCGCTTTGGACGAGGTGCTGCGCCGGGCGAAGGCCGGGCAGAGCGTCTCGGCCGATGACGCGGCAGGGCACCGAGCCGCGATGTATGATGCGCTGGGCCGGGCCTACGCAAAACGCAATCTCGTGATGCAGTTGCACATGAGCGCGGTCCGCAATGGTTCGACACGTCTGATGCAACGTCTTGGGCCAGACAGCGGGGGCGATATCATGCGCGATGTCGATCTCGCTGGTCCGTTGACCAAAATTCTGGACCGGCTGGATCGTGATCAGGCCCTACCACGCACCGTTCTTTATGGGCTGGATCCCCAGCGCAATCCGGTTCTGGCCGCGGTGGCCGGGACATTCCAAGACGGGTCACAGGCGGGCAAAATTCAGGCGGGTGCAGCCTGGTGGTTCAATGACACACTTGATGGCATGGAAGACCAGATGCGCACCCTTGCAAATATCGGCCTGCTGTCGACCTTCTTGGGCATGTTAACCGACAGTCGATCGTTCTTGTCTTTCCCACGTCACGAGTATTTCCGCCGTCTTCTGTGTGGGATGGTAGGGCGCTGGGCTGAGACCGGACATCTGCCAGATGATGAAGACATCTTGGATGGGTTGGTGCGCGGCATCTGCTACGAAAATGCCCGTGACTGGTTTCTAAGCTCATGACCCTTCTGAAACCAGCCCTGCCGCAGGAGGGTCATTGGCAGGGGGCAAGACCTGCCATATCCAATCCGACATCAAAGAGAGTGCACCATTGGCATAGGCCCCTTTGCCGAATGCCATGAATGCAAACTTGCGGGTTTCCGGCCAGTTCGAGAACGTTTGGTAATTGAACCAGCGACTGTCGAGCAGGGCGTGGTTCGCATCGGGAACAATGTGGATTTGCGCGTTGTCTCGTGCAGTCAATACCTCAGAATAGATGGCGCTATTGGAGGCTGGGTCTACATTGAGGTCCTCGCTTCCCCACAGGGCTAGCAGAGGTCCGTTCAACTGCCCCAAATCTTCCTTGGCGTCGGCACGATAGTTGCGGCGTACAAAGGATTGGCGGGCATCCTCGCGCTCTTCAGGTTCTAGGGACAGAAACACCTTGTCGTGGCCCAGCTGATAATCCATGGCGCGCAGGCCTGCTTCGAGCGGGCTCAGGCCTTCGAGCTCAAGCCGTTTGCGGGTGAAGTAGATGCCCTGATCTCGCCAGTTCACAGCCCCGCCAATGATCACCGAAAAAGCCGGGTGCCCTTTTTGTGCGGCCATGGGGACAACCCAACCAGCCTGAGAGAACCCAATAAACCCTACCCGTGTTTCATCGATGTCAGGTTCGTGACGAATGGTGTTGAGCGCGGTCAATGCCTCCGAGGCGCGACTGGTCATGGATTGATCTAGCCAGTTGCCTCCGCTCTCTCCCACACCGGGTTTGTCCCAAGAAAACACGCCGATCCCGGAATCCAGCAAAGCATTGGCAAAGGGATGCAGCGCCCCGTCCAAAAAGCGTGTTGAGGCACCGTCACCATGTACAATTACGGCCACTGGTGGGGGCGTATTAGATGGGGGGAGCACCAAGGTGCCCTTCAAAATGGTTCCGTTTGAGATGAACGAGACAGACCGCTGCTCCCACTGATCTAGCGTGAGATGGGAAAGCCGGTCGATGGCTAGGAATCCAAAGGCAACCATGATGAAGACGGTCAGGAAATATAGGCGTTTCATGGTTTGCCTCCACTCAGGCGCATCCACTTCTGATCGTGATGTAAAAGCTCTTTCCCGAGGGTCGCGCGGGTCAGATACCAGGTCAGATTTGTCATGCTAACCGGAGCCAAAGCCGCAGAAATCGCCATATCGATGGCTTCATGTTTCATTGGACCAAAATAGATTTTGGCATCGGCGGTTTCATTGGCGCGGAGCGTGAGCTGGACCAATAGATATTCCCCCATGCTGGGCGAGTAATAGGTGCCTGTATAGGTGCCCTTCTTGTCGGTTTCTCGAAGCGATCGCACGATTTGGGTGGTTTGCATCGATTGCCCCCACTCGAACAAATCAGGGTTCATCCAGTCAATTTTGTCGCTGTCACCCACCAGATAATATCCGCAAAACCCGTCCGCCCGAGTGCTCCCACAGGGCGTGATCCTCAGGGGAGGCGTCTCGTCGGTTAGTTTCCAGATGCCCTCAACGGGATCATTCAAAGTCGCGACAGGGTCGTCTTGTGGGCCTCCGCAGGAGGCTAGAATTCCGGCAGCGGTTAAGAAAAATATGGGTGAAAAGAATGCATGCGTCATCGGAATGATCCAGAATACTATTTACAGTTCACATCAGATTTGGAGGCGTGAACCCAGGTCATAGACCGGCCATTGCCCACGGTCATTCGCATCGCGTCTTTCAGAAAATCCACCTTGAGCGGATATTGCTTTTGACTTTCCAGATCGAAGACCGTGCCGTTGATCCAAGCGCCAGAGCTGCGGCCGGGTTTGAGCCCCCACATCAGTGGCTCGCCGCAGAGCTGACCTTTCCACGGAGACAGATCTTTGGAATTGACCCCAACGATCACCGCGCACAGCGTGTTCTGCGGGCCGTTGCAAGGCGTGGTCAGGATCGACAGCTCACCGCCGGGGGTGGTCCAGAGATTTTCAGGCGGCTGTTTGGCAATAGCGGACTGGGTGGCCGCCACAAAGAGCGCCACAGGAAGCAGTTTCAAGGTCATTTTGTTTCTCGGGTTGTTGGTGCCGTCCCCGTAGGAACGGCGGATTTCAATTGAGTTTAAGCGTGTTGCTTGGTGGAAAAGAGGGCGATGATGTCTTCGGCAATGGCGATGAGGACGGGCACCAACAGCAACATCAGCATGGTGCCGAACAACTCACCAAACGCCAGCGAGACAGCAGCGGGAATAAGGTATTGGGCCTGTTCCGAGGTTTCAGTCAAAAGCGGGATCAGCCCGATCACGGTTGTGGCGGTGGTCAAAAAGATGGCCTGAAACCGTCCAACCCCAGCTTCATGCAGAGACTGTGCTACGGGTTGTCCTTCTTCACGGGCCTGATTGTACCGTGTGATCATCACAAGACTGTCGTTGACCACCACACCGGTCAAAGCAAGCATGCCGAAGAAGGAAAACAGTGAGAGCGAGACGCCCATGATCATGTGGCCCACAGCCGCCGCCACAAACCCAAATGGCACAATGGCGAGGATCACCACGGGCTGCCAATAGCTTTTTAGCGGAACCGCCATGAGCACATAGATGAGGACCGCGGCCAGGATCAGTGCGTTGATCAATCCTCCTTTGATCTCGCCCATTTCCTCAAGCTCGCCTCCGGCGACCACCTTCACGGTTGGGTAGGTGCGTTGCAGTTCTGGGACGAGCTGTTCAAACACGGCCTGCCCAACCTCTTCCGGGGATGCGAGGCTGCGGTCAACCGAGGCCGCGACTGTGTTCATGCGCTGACCGTCGCGTCGGCGCACAACGCCCGAGACATAGCTGCCTTCGATATCCGCCACGGTGGTGAGCGGCACCCAATGGCCCGAGGTGCTGCGCAGGCGGGTTTCCATCAGGTCAGTGATCGTATCGCGTGCAGCTTCCGCATTTTGCACCACCACGCGGACCTCCGCACCATCACGGCGAATGCGGGTCACCTCGGCTCCGCCAAATCCATATCCGACCTGACTGGCCAATGTTTCTGCTGTAAATCCAAGGGCGCGGGCGTCGGGGCGCAAACGCAGTTTCAATTCAGGCTGCCCGCCCGCCATAGAGTCGCGGATATTGGTGACGCCTTCGAGCCTGGCCAGAAAATCGCGCATATCTTGGCTGGCTTGACGCAACAGATCGTCGTCTTTGGACATCAAGCGGATCTGAAACCCACCTGCCAATGAATCGGTGCCTGTGAATTCAAGTTCGACGGCTCCTTCGACCTCGCCAACTCGGGAACGCCAGTCACGCACAATGTCCATGACGGGAACGTCGGGTCGCTCAAGCACGGGCAAAAGCTCGGCGTAGAGCTGGGCGTTTGAGGCACTGTTGATGATGGTAAACACGCTTTGAATGGGGGGTGTCTCCATCGCGTAACGCTCCGCAAACTCGGCGTTCAAATCCTGTCCCAACGCCTCGATCCGATCCATGTTGGATTGGGTCAGCGCAAAGGGCGCGCGTGCATCCATTTTCAGATTCACGGTGATGATCTGCCCCGGAACTTCGGGGAAAAACACGGTTTTGACCTTGCCTTTGTACATCAGGCCAAGCCCCAGCGCGGCAGCGGCGACGAACAAGATCAGAACTGCGTATCGATGTCGGACCGAAACTTCGAGCGCAGGTCGGTAAATCGTGTCGCGAAACCACATCAAACCGCCCTGCGCACCATCCTGTACCCGGCCCCAGATCCGGCTGGTCAGGTAGCGGCGTTCGCTGTTCAAAGGAACATGGGCCAGGTGGGCCGGGAGGATGAACTTACTTTCGATCAGTGAGAAAATCAGCGCCAGAATGACGATACCCGAAAACCCGGCCAGGACCTTGCCCAGAGGATTGTCGATCAAAAGCAGGGGATAGAAGGCAGCAATCGTGGTCAACACGCCAAACACGGTTGCCACTGCTACACGGTTCACACCTTTTTCGGTGCCTTCAATTGGGTCCTTGGTTTTGCGCCGCTCTTCAAAGACACTTTCCCCAACAACAACCGCATCATCCACAAGAATACCAAGCGCAATGATTAGGCCAAAAGTAGTGACATCATTGAGCGAATAATCGACCCACTTCGATCCCGATACGGCGATGGCGCCCATAACCGAAATGGGGATACCCATGGCGACCCAAAAGGCCAGACGCACGTTCAAGAACACCGACAACATCAGCATGACGAGCAACAACCCCTGCACACCATTGGAACGAAGCAGTGCAAGACGGTCAGAGATATAGCCTGCACTGTCTGCCCAGACTGCCGCATGAATATTTGGTGGAAGCTGAGGCTCAAACTCTTTGACCACCTGTCGGACAACGCGACTGATATCGAGAATATTCTCAGTTTGTCCGATCAATACTTCCATACCTACGGTCGGATCCCCGTTGAGGCGGAACAGGAACTCTCCCTCTTGGAAGCCATCCGTGATGGTTGCGATATCTCCGAGCTGAACGGTCGATCCACTGGGCGTTTCGATGATAGGCAGGGCCGCGTATTCGGGGGCATATCGGGCGCGGTCGTCGGCGCGCAGAAAAATGGTTCCGCCTTCGGTGCGCAGCTGCCCAGCTTGAAAATTCAAGGAGTTAGACTGAATGGCATTGGAGACGTCGGCAACCGTAAGCTGATATTGACGCAGCAGATTGGGATCTACATCGATCCGCAAGTTGCGAGGGATAAGCCCCCAGACCTTCAACCGTGAGAGTTCAGGCTGGGCCAGCAGATCTTCTTTCAGCCGTTGTGCCAAGCTTTGTAGCGTTGCGGGATCTGCTTCACCATGCAGGTTGACATAGAGCGCGGGAAAATCGAACCCGGCGGATTCGATCACTGGACGGCGGGCCTGTGAGGGCAGCTCGGTCAATCCATCGATGCGGATGCGCACCCGGTCGAGTACCTTTTGCAGCTTCTCACCACCCGCACGACGCACCGAGACACTGGAAAAGCCGTTGCCAGACACAGACGTGATCGACCGAACACCCTGAACCCCTTCAAGGGCCTGTTCTACTTTCTGGGTCACCAACTCGTCCACCTGAGAGGCGGTGGCATTGGGGTATTCGATTGTGATTTCAACGCTTTCCGGAGGGATACGCGGAAAGCCTTCGATGCGGATCGAGAGAGCGGTTTGAACGCCCAAAAACAGGATCAGTGCCATCAAAAGATTGGCGGCGACAGGGTTGCGGATAAACCAGGCGGTCAACGTATGCATTGGTTAATCCTTGACCAGAGTTGGCGTCACCCGTTGACCGGGTAGGAAAGAGGCAAGTGGGGTTGGGGCAACCCGCCAGGGTCCCGCGCCTTGGGGGGCAGCAATGGTGATATGCCTGTCGCTGCGAAAAAGAATATCGGGCGCGACACGGTTTAGATGGGCATTTTCAACCAGCCAGATATGGCCCGCCCGGGTAAGAGCGGTTTCAGGCACAGTAAGCGTGTCGGGGATCTGTCGCCCAGTGAATTCAACACGTAGGAAATCTCCGGCCAACAGCTGATCTGAGGGCGCAGTCACCTCAAGGAAAACTCGGATTTGCCGTGTTTTGGGGTCGAGAAAACCGCCACCTTGCCGTATTTTAGCCTGTCCCAGATCCGATCCATCGCGATGGCGTAAAGTTGCGGTTGTTCCTGCGATTGGATGATCCAGCAAAGCCCAATTTGCGGGGGTAAGCTCAACTGTCAATTCAAATTGACGATCATCTGCGAGATGCAAAAGCGCATCGCCGGGCCCTACTGTTTCTCCAAGACTGGCCAAACGTTTGGTGACAAACCCTGAGAAAGGGGCTTGCACCTTCGTGTCAGCAAGCTGTTGCTGGGCCACCTTCAGTTGTGCATTGGCGGCGGTTACGGCATGGCGGGCAATACGCTGTTCTGGAAGGTGTAAGGCGAGATCGTTGGGAGGCTGAGTTCCGTCACGCTCAAATTGGCGGCGGGCCACAATGGTTTTGTTTTCGGCCTGTAAGAGAGCGAGCTCGGCTTCAGCCAGAGCCTGCTCTGCATTGGCCACATTCGCAAGGTAGGGGGCGGGTTCGATTTGATAGAGAACATCGCCCTTGTTGACCTGAGCGCCGGCCAGAGCAGGATCAAAGACCTGAATGATGCGGCCAGACACGCTGGCGCGCAGGTCTGCGGCCCATCGGGGGCGCACTTCTGCAAAGACCGAGACACGCGCCTGCGCAGTTTGTGAGGAAACTTCGACAACCGATACCGGTGGGGCGGGTGGCGGCGTGGTCGCCTGTTTTACATCGGCGGTGTCTTCGGCATCAAACACCACCACAACAACGGCGATAAGAACCGCCAGTGACAGTGCGATCCAGAGCCAGCGTCTGGGGCGGTTGCGATCTGGTTGGGGAGTGGAATTCGTCATACTTACCTCATAACGCGTCGGACAGAATCACCTTGCTCCGTCGTTTGTTGGTAGATATACAGCGAACGATCGTTCGTTCAACATGGGGTGTCAAAAATATGAGTGAGACCGAAAAGGCATCGCCTTCGGTGCGCGAAAAAGCGCTGGCGCAACGGCGAATGAAGATCCTTGAAGCGGCTGTGATGTGTTTTTTAGAGAACGGCTATCATCAGACTGGGGTGCGCGACATCGCCAAGAAAGCCGGTGTCAGTCTTGGCAATCTCTACAATCACTTCCCTGGAAAACACGACATTCTGGCGGAAATCGCTGCGCTCGAGCGGTTGGAGCTGGCCCCGTTCCTGAGGCTTTTGAACCGCAATTCGGTGGCTCCCAAGCTCTTGGAAAAATTTATAACCTCTTACACCAAATATGTGGCAGACCCCGACACGGTGATCCTAAGTTTGGAGATCGCAGGCGAAGCTGTGCGCAAACCGGATATCGCAGATATGTTCCTGGAAAACCGAACGTCGCTGGCCCAAGCGCTCAGCGATTTGCTGGACCGGGGGATTGCCCAGGGCGATCTGCGCCCGCTACCTAATACACAGGAAGCGGCATCTTTGATGATCGAGATGATCGAAGGCTGTGCGTATCGTTGTGTTCTGGAAGGCGCGTCGCTGCGGAAATCTATGAAATCACTGAAAGATCTTCTTCTTGCGAGCGTCGCCAAATAGCCTTTGGATCAGACTTGTTTTTTTGTTCATTGAGCGGTCTGGTGGCAATATATCCGAAGACTGATCAAAGGGCTGTGCCGCGCGATGAAACTTGAATTTCACCATATCAATTTTGTGTCCGAAAATGTTGACCGGCTGCATGCCTTTTACACCGAGGTGCTTGGGCTCGATGACATCGCGCAGGACAATTTTCCGCGCACCGAAGCGGAAGGGGCACGTGGTTATACGGGGAAAATTCGCTTTGCCACGGACGGTGGAATGCAGATGCATCTGGCTGAGAAAGAGCTAACCGTGGCCTTTAAGAATGGCCAGGTGATAAACCCCGTGGAACGCGGGCACATTGCCTTTCGCACCGATGACCTTCCGGCGTTTTTGCGCCTTCTGGATGAAAAAGGTATTCCCTACTCCGACTATGGCACGACCTTTGCAAAAGAGTGGCATCAGGTGTTTTTCCAAGACCCCGAAGGCAATGTGATCGAGGTCCATCAACAGATCGGCTGAGGAGATTTTGCGTCCCGAACGCTGTTTATGGGGCGGGAAAAAGGCCAGAATTGACTTGAATGCGATCTACTCAGGCGGTGGATCTAAAGTGTCTTTTTACCCCCCTCCGTCAGATTCCTGCGCAACGCGAAACATGAATTCGGTTGTGGGTGGACAGGATGGCGAAATTTTTCAATTTTTGGACCAAGGGTGAGGGCCTGTTTGGCCGCAAGACCGTGCATATTGCGGATGATCCGGAAGGTGTGATAATCACGGGTGGCGATGGAAAAGACATCGTTTTCGCCAGTGATGGGGCGCATCTGATAGACACCGGCGGTGGACATGACTGGGTTTATGCCGGGGATGGCGATAGCACGATATCAACGGGCGCGGGCAACGATCGTGTCTACGCAGGTGACGGTGCCTTTGATATCGACGGCGGGTCTGGGCATGATCGGATTTCGGTTGGCTTTGGAAACGCGACGATCGCGGGTGGCTCGGGCAATGATCGGATCTTTGCGGCGGGTGGCGACAATCACATAGACGGGGGGGCCGGCAATGATCGGATCCGGACCGGGTATGGCAATGACACAATTTTTGGTGGCTCCGGCAACGATCGCATTCGCTCGTTTGGCGGGGATAATGTCATTGATGGTGGCGCGGGGCATGACCGCATTCGAACAGGTGACGGCGACGACTTGATTTCTGGGGGCGATGGTCAAGATTGGATCCGCTCCGGTTGGGGTAATGATACCATTGACGGCGGATCGGGTGACGATTTCATCGGTGCGGGCAAAGGGGATGACGTTGTCGATGGCGGTGGTGGGCATGATGTGATCCGAACCGGGCGTGGTGCCGATGTGGTTGCAGGCGGATCTGGCGATGACTGGCTTCGTACCGGGCGCGACAATGACTCTGCCTCAGGTGGCGCTGGGAGCGACTGGATCGAGCTGCGGCATGGCGATGACGTGGGTGTCTACGTTCTGGAAGATAACATAGGTTCCTGGGATTATTACTCAGGTGGCCGCGGGCAAGATACGCTTCGTCTTGAGTTCACCCAAAGCGAATGGCAAAGCGCGGATATTCAGGCCGACATCGCTGGATTTCTTGATTTCCTCGAAGGGGCCGGTGGACGGGGGTGGTGGCGAACCGACTATAGTTTCCAATCGTTTGACCTTGTTGTGTCCTCGTTTGAAGCGCTTGAGATTTTGGTCGATGGCAGTGCGGTAACCCCCGGTGACAATGCGGTGACCGCTGTGGATGATGCGGCGGGTCTGTCGGAGGGCGGCCAGATCACCGGCAACGTGCTCGACAATGATCAGGTGCCGGACCAGTTGGATCAGGTGGCTCTGGTCAGTGGCGTGTCTCGCGGAGTGCTGGGACTAGATGCGCAAGGGACTTATAGCTTTGCAGCAAACGGCGACTTTGATGACCTGGCTGAGGGTGAAATCACCACAGAGAGTTTCATCTATCAGGTGCGTGATCTCGATGGGGATGTCGCGACTGCCTCTGTCACCCTGACCATTACTGGTACAAATGACGCGCCAACCTTGGCGGCGGGTGCGGCTCAGGCGGCGGAAGATGGCGCGGCTGTTGAGGTCGATCTGACCGCACTTGGTAATGATACCGATTCCGATGATAGCGGCACGAGCCTAAGTTACAGTCTCGCTGCGCCTTTGGCGGAAGGTGGCGTGACCCTTGTAGGTGGCACTTTGAGGTTTGAGCCGGGTGCAGATTTCCAAGACCTGGCAACTGGGCAGTCGCGCGACGTTGTGGTTCAAATCACTGCCACAGACGCACATGGAGCACAGGCCTTCAATACAGTTACAATCACTGTTGTCGGCACAAATGACGCGCCGGTTATGGTGCCAGTTACCACAACGGCCGCGGAAAATGGGGCGGCAATTGTTGTCGATTTGGCGCAGAGCACTAGTGACGTGGATGACGGAGAAGATGGGTCAACGCTGAACTATGCGATTGTTACTGCGCCGGATGAAGGGATCGCGACGCTGACCGGTCACACTCTGAACTTTGATCCCGGAACAGATTTTCAGGATCTCGCTTTGGGCGAAAGCCGGGATGTGGTCATTGCGGTTTCGGGAACAGATGCGCAGGGGGCGACGGTTCAATCCCATGTGACCGTGACAGTGGTTGGCGCCAACGACGCGCCCGAATTGTCGGCGTATGTTGGATCTGCGGTCGAAGATGGCGCCGGACAGACCATTGATTTGAGCACCTTGGCATCTGATGCCGATACAACAGATGAAGCTGCATTGATTTATTCGATTGCCAGTGCCCCATCTGAGGGTCAGGTCACTTTGTCTGGCTCGCACTTGAGCTTTGATCCTTCGGATGGTTTTCAAGATCTTGGCGTTGGAGAAAGCCGCACGGTGACCATCGATGTCACAGTGCGCGACGCGCAGGGTGCCGAAGCCACCAATACCATCAGCTTTGTTGTTGATGGCGTGAACGATGGCCCTGTCGCGGGGAATGATACTATCTCAGGTGACGAAGACACGGTGATCACCGGCAATGTCGTGATCAACGACAGCGACATCGAGGGGGATAGCCTGGCCGTGACGGCGGCGACCTTGTCCACAGAGCAAGGGGGGACCGTTATTTTGCAAGCGGACGGCAGCTTTGACTACACGCCTCCGGCCAATTTTGCGGGCACCGATGGGTTTGATTATGAAGTCAGCGATGGCAATGCGACGTCGCAGGGGCATGTGACCCTAACCGTTCATGAGGTGAACGATGCGCCTGTCGTAGCCCCTGCGAATGCGGCGGCGCATGAGGATGGGGCGGTTCTGAGTGGTACATTGGCCGATTTGGCCACTGACGTGGATTCCAGCAACCTGAGTTTTGCGCTGGTGACACCCGTTGCAGGGCTGAGCTTGAGCGCCGACGGAAGCTATCAACTCGATGCAAGTGACCCGGCCTACCAAGATCTAAGCGCGGGCGAATTGCGCGTTATTGAAGCGACCTTTGCGGTCTCTGATCAAGAGGGGGGCATCACGCAGGCCCAATTCACTCTGACGATCACCGGCACGAACGATGCTCCTGTTGCTCAGGACATGGTGGTAACAACCTCAGGTCCGGTGACCTTTACGCCGGAGTACACAGATATTGATGCGGGCGACAGTCTTACAGTGGCTTTGGCAACAGCCAGCACGCAGGGTGGTGCGACCCTAAATGCCAATGGCAGCATAACTTATGTCACAGGTGCCGAATTTGCCGCGCTGGCCTTAGGGGAAGAGGCGCAGGACAGCTTTGGGTTTGTTGTCGATGATGGACAAGGTGGCAGTGATACAGGATCTGTGACGGTCACTCTGGTTGGTCTCAACGATGCGCCAACCCTCGCAGGTCAGAATCTGGCGGCGGATGAAGATGGCGATGTTGTAACGCTCGACCTTGCCGGGCTGGGAGACGACATCGATAGCGATGACGATGGCAATAGCCTAACCTACACCATCAGCGGACACCCCGGCGAAGGATCAGCGTCGCTTTCAGGAACCACGCTTAGTTTTGATCCTGGTACAGATTTTCAAGATCTCGCTGCGGGCGAAACCCGCAACGTTGTGGTCCAAATCACCGCAACGGATCGTCATGGCGCGAGCGCGGTTGCAGATGTGACCGTGACTGTGGCGGGAAAAGATGAACCAAGTGCGGGGGTTAACACCCAAGCTCTTGTAGTTGGTCTAACCGTGCCAAACACAACCATGGTGATTACAGACTTCACCGATACCGACGGTGATGGGATCCCGGACATGCCCTTTACACCGGCTCAGTCTGTTGGATTGCCGGATGTGAACGGGTTTTCGGACTACCGATCGGCCTATGGCGATCTGGATGGGGACGGGGACATCGATCTGGTCATTGCGCAAGGGGATCGTGTGTCGACCTATTTCAACAACGGAGATGGCGATGGCGACGGTGTCCCGGAGTTTCAGCAAGTGGTGCTGAGCAATGCGCAGATCAACTATGGTGTGCATGATGTTGCGGTCGGTGATTTCGACGGCAATGGCGTCGATGATGTGGTGTTGTCTGGATACAACGGGCCGACACTGGTCTTTATGGGACAAGGCGATACCGATGGCAGCGGTGCGGTTGAAATGACGGAATATGGCACGCCGGTGAGTGTCGCCAATGCCGCGGGCCAGAACTATGGCACCACCGTCGCCGATCTGAATGGGGACGGACATCAAGACATCGTTCAGGCCAACTATACGGCTGGTCCCATAGAGATCTTGTACGGAGATGGCAGCGGGGGCTTTACCCAGCGCCTGTTCAACGATCCTGGGGGCGAAAACACCCTGGATGTCGCGGTTGGCGATCTGAATGGTGATGGTCGGGCCGACATGGTGGCCGCGCGTTCAAATGGTCAGGATGATATTCTCTACCTGAACCAAGGCGACACGGATGGAGATGGCCAGGATGATTTTGCCCGCTCTGTGTTCCACAGCGGTGGTGACAACATGGAGGTCGAGTTCGCTGATCTGGATGGGGATGGCGATCTGGATGTGATCATGGCCGAGTACTCCAATGCGGGCACTGCAATCTTCATGAACGATGGCAATGGTGGCTTGTCTAAGTTGGCCCTGCCAAGCGGGGGAGATCCCTATGGCGCCGCGACCGGGATTGCCGTTGGCGATATCGATGGGGATGGTGATTACGACATCGTGGCCTCGCACTGGTACAATGGTACGGGCCATACGGTCCTGTTGAATTCTGGAGGCAGTGATATGGGGCTTGCGCTGACGCGCGCCACCTTGGACAGCACATCCCAGTCCTGGGATGTGGAGTTTATCAATATCACCGATGATCTGGTTTTTGTCTGATCACAAAAGAAACAGGGCGCCTTCTCGCGCCCTGTTGAAGCCACTGCGATTATCTGCGGGCCAGATGTATGCCCGCGATGGTGCAGCGAACAGAGCCCCCAGCCATTTCAATGGTGTCAATCGACAAGGGCACCAACTCCGCATAGGTCTCAATACGTGCCCGTTGCTCTGGCGTTAAGATGTCAAACGCTGTCTGTGAGAGAGCAAGCAAGGGTCCGTTTTTCCCGGTCAGCTCGATTGCATTGCCAGCAAACCCGGCAATCTGTGCCTCGCTCAGCTCAATGACATCTCGCCCAGAGGCGCGCAACCGGTCCAGAACTTCGGCACGACGTTCAGGATTGGTGATCAATCCTGTGCCAATCAGAGCAAACCCCGTTCCGATGCACATCAGGACATTCGTGTGATAAATCGGAGTTCCTGACTGGTCCGCTGCCGCAAAAACCATGGGTTCATAGTTAAAGTGTGTGCAGAACCGTTCCAAAGCGATCGGGTTGGTGCGGTCACTTTCGGCCGCATAGGCCACGCGGTCGATGTGATCGAGCACCATGGCACCGGTGCCTTCAAGGAACAAACCATCAGGCTCGAGCCCTGAATAGTCGATGATATCCTGTATGCGGTACTCAGTCTTGAGAAGCTCAAGAACATCCTGCCGCCGCTCCAGACGCCGGTTTTGCGCCTTCATTGGGTACAGGGCGACATGCCCACCTGCGTGTGTGGAAAACCAATTGTTGGGAAACACACAATCCGGGGTTCTTGGGTCTTCGCCCTCAAACACATGCACCCGAATGCCCAGATCTCTTAGGGTTTGGGCGGCACGGGTATGTTCCTCAAACGCCGCTTTGGTGTGATCCGCGCCAGTTTGCACTTCGGCCTGAAACGCATTGTCTGCGGCGGTCTCGGTATTGACGGTAAAGTGGTGCGGGCGCACCATCACCACGGCGCTGGGCGCCTGCAGGGTTCCTCGGATCATGTCGCGGCCTCGGTGGCAGGGGTGGCGCGCAATACCATTCCAAACAGATCACGAGGATCATCGGGGTCGGCCAGCATATCAAGATCCTGATAAAGGCCAGTCCCCTCCAGCTGATCCCGGATGTAGCGGAGCGCTGAGAAATCTTCCGTGGCAAAACCGACACCGTCAAACAGGGTGATCTGGCGGTCGTCACGACGTCCTTCCGCCTGTCCCGTGATAACCTGCCACATTTCGGTGACCGCGAAATCTTCGGGCATGTTCTGAATTTCACCCTCGATGCGGGTTTGTGGGGGGTATTCAACAAAGACATCTGCGCGGTGCAGGATCGCAGGGGCCAATTCGGTTTTTCCGGGGCAATCTCCGCCAATCGCGTTCAGGTGAACTCCAGCCCCAACCATATTGTCGTTCAGAACGGTGGCGTTCTGTTTGTCTGCGGTGCAGGTGGTGATGATATGCGCGCCTTGAACGGCTTCTTCTGCGGTTTTGCAGGGCACCAATGTCAAACAAAGACCGGCCAGATTGCGGGTCAGTTTTTCAGTGGCTTTAGGATCTGTATCAAACAGGCGCAGAGTGTCGATGCCACAGAGCACCTTCATTGCCAGTGCCTGAAACTCGGACTGCGCTCCGTTGCCGATCATGGCCATGGTTGTGGCACCCTTGGGCGCAAGGTATTTGGCCACAACAGCCGAAGTTGCGGCAGTGCGCAGTGCAGTCAGGAGAGTCATTTCCGTCAGAAGAACCGGATACCCGGTATAGACATCTGCCAGTAGGCCAAAGGCCGTGACAGTTTGCAGGCCTTCCTTGGTGTTTTTGGGGTGTCCGTTGACGTATTTGAAACCGTAGGTTTCGCCGTCCGAAGTTGGCATCAATTCGATCACACCCTCTTTCGAGTGGGCGGCGACCCGAGGTGTCTTATCAAACAATTCCCAGCGACGAAAATCCTCTTCGATATAGGTGGCGATCCCCGCCAGCATGGCCTCGATGCCTATGCTGTGAACCAGTTTCATCATGTTGTCGACACTGACAAAGGGAACATAGGCACGATCAGAGGCCAAAGGAGCAGTCATGAGAATTCCTGTGTAACTGGAAGATGTTGTGCCAAACATCCCTTAGGCAGAATGTAGTGTGAACGTGAGAATTGTATGTCTTTTTGTGCCCGTTTGTGCAATTTGCTAGGTTAAGTTGATAAAAGTGTGAATCTCATGCCTGACCGTCTCGGTGCCAAACATATCTTTGACGACCATGATCGCCTCTTGATCAGCCTGCTGCGCAAAGACGGCCGTGCGCCGGTCTCTAAACTGGCGCAGATCATGGGTGTGTCGCGCGGAACGGTTCAGAACCGGCTTGACCGTCTATTGGAAACCGGCGCGCTGCTCGGCTTCACCGCCCGTGTGCGTGAAGACTATGAGGCAGATCAGATCCGGGCGGTGATGATGATCGAAGTCATGGGGCGCAATACATCTCAGGTGATTCGCAAACTGAGAGGCCTGTCTGAGTTGACCGCTATGCATACGACCAGCGGCAAATGGGACCTTGTTGTGGAAATTGTGGTGGCCAACCTTCAGGATTTCGATCGCGTCTTGCGAGAAGTCAGATTGATCGATGGCGTGATGAACAGCGAAACAAGCATTTTGTTGTCGTCGATTTGACGATGGGGGTTGGTAGGTCTCTTGGAAATCCAAGGTGGTGTCAGTCAAAACTATAACCTGACTTTTTACCTCAACTATTGCGCGCCCGGGCAACCTGTGTCAGAAGAAGGGCGTTCGGTCTAGCCAATGTCTCCCAATATCCAGCCAATCGAACACGATACTGGATGTTTATTCGGAGACCGAATTCATGACCCCTTTTCGCGCGGCATTGCTAGGTGCCCTTCTGACCCCGCTTGCAACGTTTGCTGAGACGTCTTTGGATGGTCAACTTTCGATCGAGTTGAATGCCACGCAGGCCGTTGAGAACAGCTGTAAGCTCAGCTTCCTTGTGGTCAACGGCCACGATGCTGCTGTGGATAAGGCCGTTTACGAAGCGGTGCTGTTCGACACAGAGGGGCAGGTCAACCGGTTGATGCTGTTTGATTTCGGGAAGTTGCCGGCCAAGCGGCCTCGAGTGCGCCAATTTGTGGTGCCCCAGCTCGCATGCGATGGATTGGGACAGGTGTTGGTCAATGGTGTCACCCAATGTACCGGCGAAAGCCTGCCCGAAGGGGCCTGCTTGGACAAACTCAAGCTGGGAACTCGCACAGATGTTGAGGTGCTTGGATGATCCAGGTGTTGGAAACCGCCCTGCTTGATATCTATGATATTGGCGGCCCGGTTGTTGTGCTCATGTTGGCCGTTTCCGTCCTGACGCTGGCCGTTGTGCTGTACAAATTCTGGCAGTTCTCAGCCGCTGGCGTTGGGCGTCATAAGGCGTTGGCGCGGGCAGTGACGGCGTGGGACGCTGGCGACATTGCACTCGCCAAGCGTGAGCTTCAGACCTCGCGAAGCTATCTGGCTCCGGTCGTCAGCATGGCATTTTCGCAGAAATTTGACCGCCATCGTTTGGAAACCGAGGCTGAGACACGGTTCGCGAAGTTGGAAGGTGGCCTGCGTGTGCTCGATAGTGTGGCGCAGCTGTCTCCCCTGTTGGGCCTGTTTGGGACGGTTCTCGGGATGATTTCTGCGTTCCAGGCATTGCAAGAGGCTGGGTCGCAGGTTGATCCGTCGATTTTGGCTGGCGGGATCTGGGTGGCCCTGTTGACCACCGCCGTGGGCCTTGTGATTGCGATGCCCACATCCATTGTGCTGAGCTGGTTTGAATCGCGTCTTGATCGGGATCGTGTGCTGGCCGGTCAGGCGATCGCGACTATTCGCAGCCCCGGTGTTGTTGAACCCGCAGTTGTTTCTGAGACACGGACCGCCCTAGCACATGCGTAAACGCACCTTACGGAAGCGGCTTTCGATGACATCACTCATTGATGTCATCTTCCTTCTGCTGCTGTTTTTCATGCTGACTTCAACGTTTACCCGGTTTGCCGAAGTGGAATTGACGGCCGCAGGGCAGGGTGGGACATCAGTGTCTGACAAGCCGCCGGTGTTTCTGCAGTTGGCAGAGGATCGGATCGGTGTGAATGGTCAGCCAGTTGAGCTTGCTGAGCTCGCACAGGTTCTTCAGCAACAAAAAGGTGACGCGCCTCAGGTCTCGGTATTGGTTTCACTCAAGCCAGATGTCACAGCTCAAAGGCTAACCGATCTGCTTGTAACATTGCGCACTGTGACGGGTGTGTCGGCAACTGTTTTGGGGGCGTCATGATCCGCAAACGCCGTAAATCTGAACGCGAGCCTACAATCGCGTTGATCAACATCGTCTTTTTGATGTTGGTATTTTTCCTAGTGGCAGGCACCGTCGCGCAGCCGTTGGATTCCTCTCTAAAGCTCGTCAACACCGCAGATCTTGAAGGGAATGCCCCGGCCAATGCTCTGGTTGTTCTGCCCGATGGGTCGCTAACCGCGTTGGGTAAGCCCGTCGCAGATGCGACCGAGGCTCTAGAGGCCTTGGAATATGACGATGGCATATTCCGCATTGTGCCGGACCGGGCCCTATTGGCGAAAGATCTGGTCAGACTGGGGACCGAGTTGCGGGCGGCGGGTGCTGAAAAAGTTGTGATCGTGACAGAGAGGGCATTGCAATGATTGCGTCATCGCGTGTCTGGAAGCTTGGGGCGTTGGTTGTCGCGCTTGGTGCCCATGCAGCTGTGGCCGTTGTCGCCCCATCTGCTCCAGAAACACAAATCGAGGGCAGTTCTGGCGGCGCGGAAGCGCGGCTTGGGTCCAGCTTTGCGGATATGGTGCAGGGGACAGCATCAGCCTTGGAAACAGAGGACCTTGCCGAACCCGTTGAGGCCGAAACCTCGCAGACCCCGCCCGATGCCGAGCACGCCGAAGACGCGCCCGTAGAGCAGGTCGATCAGGTAGACGCAGAACCTGTTGAAGAGGCCGCGCCCGAAACAGCGGTACAAGAAACCCCTGAACAGCCAATCGTTGAAACCCCTCCCGAACCGGCCGAGATCGCCAAGCCTTCCCCAGAAACGCCAACGACTGCCGCGACAGAGACTGCGGCACCAGTCTCACCTGTTGCACCCACTTCGGTGGTGCCGGAACCAAGCGTTGTGCCCCAAGCCGCAGTGGTTGCCGCTTTGCCCGTGGTGCCCACGGCCGAAGCGGCGATGCCTGTTGTCTCTGCTTCTACTGAGACTGTGACAGAGAACGCTGAACCCGCGCAGGCCGTCAATGCGCCCGAAACCGCTTTGACACCAGAGACCGTGCAACCGGTTCAAGCCGAGCCAGACCAGGTCACCGCCGAAGAACCTGTAACTGCAGCGGTTGAAACTTCTTTGCGCCCGAAAATGCGAACCCCTTCGTTCGAAGAGGCACATAAACCAACGGCCAAACCCAAACCGGCCCCGCGACGTCAGGCCACCGCGCAACCGAAACCGAAGAAACCGAAACCCGCAACTCCGGCGCCGCGTGGCAATGCAGATCGCAGTGCCAGAGCGGGGCAGGCCACGGGGACAGAACGGGCGGCGTCTGTGTCCAGCGGATCGGGCGGAAAAAGCAAATCGGCCGGCAATGCCGCAGCAAGCAACTACCCTGGCATTGTCATGCGGAAAATTTCACGTGTCCGCCGACCCCGTGGCGTCCGTGGAACTGCGACGGTGTCATTTCGCATTTCTTCGAGCGGAGGTCTGGCCGGGGCGTCGATTTCAAGAAGCTCGGGATCGGCGAAGCTTGACAAGGCGGCTTTACAGATCGTTCGTCGTGCGGCGCCGTTTCCGAAACCGCCTGCGGGAGCGCGTCGGAGCTTTTCTGTCAAGATCAAGGGGAGATAGGCGCTTTGCCTAGATCCGCAGGAAAACAAACCTTGCAGTTTGGATTTTAACCTACTAATTCAGTCGGGAAAGCCAGCCCTCACGCAGTTTCGTTTCCTTCCTGCGTGTTGCCAGCAGTTCCTTATCTCTGAAGAGGCACTGCATGGCTGATCTGACCCCCGACCAAATTCGTTCTGCACAAGACGTTTCGAAGAAACGCGCCCGCGATCTGGCTGACGAATTGGGCATTTCCGAAGCTGCGCTGGTGGCGGCTCGGGTTGGTATGGGCGTGACAAAGATTGAAGCACATCCCAATACGCTGATCCCACAGGTGGAGGCGCTTGGCCCTGTTATGGCGCTGACACGCAATGTCAGCTGTGTGATCGAAAAAGTTGGCCCCTATGTGGACTACCGGCCCGGTGATCATGCCGGAATGATTTTTTCGGAAACAATTGACCTGCGTATGTTCCCGTCTCGTTGGGTTCATGCCTTTGCGGTTGAGCAAGAAACAGAGGCCGGACCGAAACGTAGCCTGCAGATTTTTGACGACGCTGGGGATGCGGTGCATAAAATCCATCTCCGCCCTGAATCCAATCACGACGCTTGGCCAGACTTGGTCGAGACCCTAGCCTTGGGGGACGACAGTCAAAGTCTGGAACTGTCAGCGCGACAGCCGGTCGAAGGTCCGAAGATCAACCCGGAGAAAGCAGAAGCTTTGCGGGCTGAATGGGACAAGATGACTGATACCCATCAGTTTATGCGGATTTGCTCAAAACTGAAAATCAACCGTCTGGGCGCCTATCAAATGGCAGGTGCCCCCTACGCTCGTAAGCTGAGCGTAGATGCGGCGAATGATATGTTGGAGAACGTTCAGGCCTCTGGGATCGAGTTTATGTTCTTTGTCGGGAACATGGGCTGTATCGAAATTCACACGGGCCCTATTGGCCGTCTACAACGCATGGGGCCTTGGCAGAATATTCTGGATCCGGGGTTCGACATGCATCTGCGTCTGGATCACATCGCAGAGGTTTGGGCGGTAAGCAAACCGAGCAAGCGGGGACCTGTGGTCTCAGTTGAAGCTTTTGACGCGGAAGGCATGGTGATTTTCCAAGCCTTTGGTGTCGGCTTTGAAGGCCGAAATAGCCGTCCGCAATGGAATGATATCGTTCATACCCTTGAGCCCTTGAAAGACGAGGTGGTGGCATGACCTTTTTCAATTTGAACCGCCGTGGTTTGATCGCGGCCTGTGCCGCTATTTGGGGAGCCACTTTGGGTGTACCCTCCGCGCAGGCTGACGCTGCTGATACGCTGTCCATAGGTGGCACTGTGACTGAGATTGTCTATGCGCTGGGGCAGGGGCACCGGCTGCGGGCGCGGGATACCACGTCGGTTTATCCGCCGGAGGCGACCGAGCTGCCGGACGTGGGATATATTCGCGCGCTGTCCCCTGAAGGGGTGCTTTCGGTTGGGGCATCTCTGATTATCTCCGATGAAGGTGCGCGCCCGGTTGAAGCGGTGGATGTGATCCGCGCGGCGGATGTGAATTTTGTTGAGGTTCCGCAGGGCTATACGATCGAAGCGCTTTCTCGGAAGATCCGCATCATCGGCGAGGCGCTTGACGTGGATGCCACGGCCGAAGCACTGATTTCAGATGTGACCAAAGATATTGAAGAGGCGACGGCGGTTGCGCAGGCATCAATTGATGAGCCGAAGCGCGTGATGTTTCTCTTGTCGGCGCGTGGTGGAAAGCTCACGGCGGCTGGACGGGGCACAGGGCCGGATGCGATCATTCGGCTGGCCGGTGGGATCAACGCAGTGACTGCGTTTGAAGGATACAAACCAATCGCTAGTGAAGCGACACTTGCGGCTGCGCCCGACCTTATCTTGATGATGCAACGCGGTGGGGATCATGGTGCAAACGCCGATGAACTGTTTGAGATACCTGCGCTTGCCCTGACACCAGCGGCGAAAACTAAAGCACTGGAAACGATGGAACCTCTGCTCGTGACGGGGTTTGGTCCTCGGACGGGTGATGCGGTGCGCCATCTGAGCCAAATTCTCTACGGTAACTGATATGACTCTTGCGATTGACGCGGATCTGGTGCCGGTAGACCGACTGTCACGTGCACGGAAACTCCATCTCCTCTTGTTAGCTCTTCTGATCTTTGTGTCATTGGGGAGCCTAACAACCGGGGCGACGGGGGTCGCCTTGCTGGATGTGCTCTGGAAATTGGTTCAGGGGCAGGAGTTAAGCCAGGTCGAGCGGATTGTTCTCTTTGACATCCGTATTCCGCGTCTTGCGATGGGTCTAATGGTTGGAGCCTCATTGGCCGTGGCCGGTGCGGTGATGCAAGGATTGTTCCGCAACCCTCTGGCAGACCCTGGGATTGTGGGGGTCAGTGCCGGAGCCGGGCTTGGTGCGATCATGTCGATTGTGTTGGGTGGGCTTTTGCCTCTGGCCATTCTGGAAAGTGTGGGACGTCACCTAACACCAATAGCCGCGTTCTTTGGGGGTTGGGTGACCACAATTTTGCTGTATCGGGTGAGTACCCGCCATGGCCGAACGTCGGTGGCAACCATGCTGCTTGCCGGTATTGCCATTGGGGCCCTGTCCGGAGCAGCGACCGGTGTTTTGACCTATATCGCAAATGATGCGCAGCTTCGGGATATGACATTCTGGGGTATGGGATCGTTGGCCGGTGCGAGTTGGGGCAAACTTGCTGTGGCCGGTCCTATCATGCTGATTTCTATGGGTGGCGTGATGTTTATGGGGCGTGGGTTGAACGCGCTTGCGTTAGGAGAGGCCACGGCCCACCACATTGGGATTGAGGTTCAAAAACTCAAAAACCTCGCAATCCTTGCCGTCGCCGCCTCGGTTGGAGCTGCGGTTGCAGTGTCAGGCGGGATTGGCTTTGTGGGTATTGTTGTGCCGCACTTGCTGCGCCTTGGGACAGGGCCGGATCACCGCGCGCTGCTTCCGAATGCTGCGCTATTAGGCGCAAGTCTTCTTGTTGGCGCAGACATGATTGCACGCGTGATTATTGCCCCGGCTGAACTGCCAATTGGCATTGTCATGGCCATTCTTGGTGCGCCTGTGTTCCTGTGGATTTTGCTGCGACAGCGCGGTGTGGTGGATCTCTGACATGATCAAAGCTCAACATCTGAAGGTGAAATTGTCTGGCAAGACCATTTTGTCAGACCTGTCATTTGAAGCCCACCCCGGTCAGGTGACCTCTATTGTTGGGCCAAATGGATCGGGCAAGACAACCTTGCTGCGCGCAATGACCGGTGATCTTGCATACACCGGACGCGTCGAAATCAATGGCCTAGATATGCAGGGTCAAAAGCCCTGGGAACTTGCCACGGTTCGGGGTGTCTTGCCGCAAGCCAGCGCTTTGGCGTTTCCCTTTTCGGTTGTGGAAGTGGTCAACATTGGTTTGCAAGGCGGTCGTTCGGGACAGAGCGAAACTGTTGCCTCGGCTGCGTTGTCCCGCGTTGGGCTTGCCGGATATGCGCACCGTCCCTACCAAGAACTTTCCGGGGGTGAACAGCAGCGCGTTCAGTTGGCGCGGGTGCTGGCGCAGATTTGGCACCCGGTCGAGGACGGCGAGGCCCGGTGGCTGTTTCTCGATGAGCCGGTCTCTGCGCTAGACATTTCACACCAGCTCCAGGTTATGAACATTGCGCGGGATTTTGCAGATCAGGGCGGCGGGGTTGTCGCGGTGATGCATGATCTCAATCTGACAGCGATGTTCTCGGACAAAATGGTGCTTATGGCCAATGGACAGATCAAAGCCGCCGGACCGGTTGTAGAGGTTCTGACCAACGATCATCTGTCGTCAGCCTACGGCTGTTCCGTAGCCGTCAATCAAACCCCAAATGGTTCCGTCCCCTTTATCCTGCCACAGGCCGCCGTTGCCTAAGTGAAAGGCCCCCGACGGGGGCCTTCTCTTGTTATTCTGCTGCCCAGCGGGTGATATCCGTGGCCTCAGAAAAAGCTTCGGTCATGCCGGGGCAGGTGGCGAGTATCACGCTGCCCTGCTTAACAAACTGATCCAAAGGATCGCTTTGAACCAGGCCTCCCGCTTCGGTGATAATTGGGATCGCTGCGAATGCATCCCACGCGTTGACATGCAGTTCGAAATACCCCTCTGTGCGGCCCGTCGCGACGGTCAACATGCTAATGCAGCAAGAGCCATTGCGGCGATACTCCATACCGTTTTCCAAGAGAGTTTCGACCAATTGAGTGTGGTGGGTGGTTGGACGCCGACTGGACCACCCGAGGGTCAAAACCGCACGGGTGGGTTCCGTGCAATCCGAAACGTGAAGCCGCTCGCCGTTCATCCAGGCACCACCCCCTTTTGAAGCCCAGCAGAGCATGTTCATGTCTGGGGCACTGACCACGCCACACAGGATGTCGGTGCCATCATAGTAGGCAATGCACACCCCCCATTCCGGCATGCCGCGCATATAGTTTGCTGTTCCATCAATTGGGTCGATCACCCAATATCCCGCGCCTTCACCCGAAAGACCGGATTCTTCCCCAAGGATGGAATCTTCGGGAAAGGCCTCGGTCAGACGGGCGCGGATTAAATCCTCAAGCGCCTGATCCGCGAAGGTGACGAAATCTTGTGTTCCCTTCTCGGAGATGAAGTCTTCGCCATGTTCAGCGCGCAATTTGACGCCAAGTTCGGCGGCTTCCTGGGCCAGGGCCTTGGTGAAGTCCAGCCGTTGGTTTGTTGTTTTTGTCATAGTCAGCTGCCCACTTTGGCAAGTACGTCAGATTTCAAGAACCGCTCGATAAACAGCATAAAGCCAACCGAGGGAACCAGCAGGATCAACGCAGTGATCGACGCGATCTGATAGTTGCCTTCCATGGACGCGGTAAAGAGCAATAGCGGCATGGTGGTGATATCGGGAACACCAACAAAGAAGGTGCCGGTAAACTCATCCAGTGAGATCAGGAAAACAAAGATGGCAGAGGCCATCAAGCCGGGCAGGGCCAGCGGCAGGGTGACACTGCGAAAGACAGTAAAGGGGGAGGCCCCCATATTCGCGGCCGCTTCTTCCAACTCGCGATCGACGGCGGAGAAGGCTGCGGTGGCGATCCAAACGCTGAATACGAGACCTTGGATGGTGTGTACAAGAACGACGCCTAGGAAGGTGCCGTTCAGGCCGAATCCGTAGAAAATCCGTGCGATGTTCATATGCACCGCAATCGAAGGGAAGGCCTGAGGCAGAAGGAAGATCAACAGAAACAAAGATCTCCAAGGGAGGCTTCCTCGTCCCAAGGCAAGACCCGCCGGAATGGCAACTGCCAAGGAGGCGATGACCGTCAGGACGGCAATCACAACAGAGTTGACCAGAGACTCCATGGCATTCCCCTGAGGACGGAAAACCCGTTCCCAGAAGGAAAATCCATAAGACTGGGGCAATTTGGCGGGGTAATACCAAGTCTCGGCTACAGACCAGACCAACATGTTGGTAATGGGGCCAAAAATGGCGAATGCGAGCAACGCCAGCAAGGCGCCGGTCAGGCAGGTACGAAGCAGGTTCATGCGGGTTTTCCTCCCTCGCGGACGCCTTGGCGCAGATAGAACCAGGCAATGACGGCAGTCATGGCGTAGGATACAAAGCCAAGGGCATTTGCGACGCCATAGTCAGAATAAGCATTGATGCGCCACGCCATGTCGACGGTCATCATTGTGGGTGTCTGTGCGTTGAGCATCAGAGGCACAGAAAGGACAGACATCATCACGACGTAAGACAGGATCAGGCCAACAACCAGCGTGGTCCCGACCTGCGGCACAACGATGCCAACCAGAATACGCAGACGGCCCGCGCCAAGATTGCGGGCAGCTTCGATGGTCGACCGATCCAATGAGGCCATCGCACCGGCCACAAGCAGCGCCACAAAGGGGGTCTGCTTCCAGACAAAGGTGATGACGATGCCGCGCCAGTCGAGAAAGCTGGCGGCCTGCAGCGGCTCCAAAAGCCCTGTTGAGACAAAAATGTTGTTCATCATGCCGTTTTTGGCAAGGAAGGTGCGCATCAGCTGGGCTGCGACCACAAAGGGAATGAAAAGCGGCCAGCGGTAAAGCCATCGCAAAAGGGCCAGCGCCACACGATTTTCCCCTAGGGTCAAATAGCCCCCGATCGCAACTGACAGCAGGCCGATCACAGTGGTGGACAGCGTTACGATGATCAAAGTGAACAGGATGTCGTTTGAGTAAAGACTGAAGGCTTTGATGAAGTTCTGAAGTCCCCAGCCCCCGGTTTCTTCATCCCGAAAGGACCAGAGCAGCGAAAAGCTTAACGGATACAGAAACAGCAATCCCAACAGCAGGATGGCAGGGGCCACCAAATAGAGTGAGGCGCGGCGCGAGAGCATATGCGGGTCTTTCTTACAGGCATACAAGGGCCCCGAAGGGCCCTTGCTTTGGATGTTATGAACCTTAGTTCGAGACCTTCATCTCATAGGCTTCACGGATGTCATCGAAGAACGGGGCGAGCGGGAAAGGCTGGCCTTTGGCAGCGAGATCCGCAGGTGTTACGTCGGTGAACAATTTGTCCCAATCGGCTTTGGCCATCGAGCCTTCCACGTGCTGTGCGTCAATACCGGGATACCAGTTGAAGCGTTTCACGATGCCTTCAGCCTGTACATCGGGGCTTGTCGCGAGGGCGATGAACTTGCGCGCCGCGTCAGCATGTTCGGCTTTGGCCGGGATCGCGTAGTAATACGGCTGACCTGGCATGCCGGGTTCGGGTAGGGTCAGTTTCAGGCCGGGGTTCAGGCGGCCATCGGCCTGCCATGTGTAGAACATATCAACCCAAACTGGCCCCATAACAATCTCGCCACGGTTCAGCATGTCGAGGGTGCCCGCGTTGCCTGGCGTGAATGTGATGTTCTTGTTGAACGCTTTCAGATCGTCGAGCGCAGCGTCCCAGCTGTTTTTCAACTCGGCGTCATAGGGGCCGTTCATCAGCTGTTCGGTCTGACCGGAATAGGCGTACATCCAGGCCGCGGTGAAGGCGACACCGGACATGCCGTTTTTGATGCCGTTGTAGCCAAAGGCACCTTTGTGATCTGCTGTCCAGGTCTTGAGCTCATCAAAGCTTGCAGGCGGTGTGGCTACCAGGTCAGGGTTATAGGCAATGGCGGTTTGGCTGTGGAACATTGGCATTACAAAGCCGGTGACATCCACACCCAGAGCGGATTTTGATGTGTCGCGGGTCGCCAATGCGCCGGTGTCGATATCCGCTACAAAGTTTTGCAGCAGGCCTTCGGTGACCATTTCACCGGTTTTCAGCTGAGTTGTGACGATTACGTCGGTGTCCCAGGCATCATTGCCGGACTGGGCTTTCAGCTTTTCTAAAATAGCTTGGCTGCCCGAGTTGCCGGGGCCGGTGCCAACAACTTTGACGCTCCAGCCTGGGTTTTGCTCTTCAAACAGAGGGCCCAGATAATCGGTGACATAATCCACCATATTCTGGCTGCCGCCTGAGGCCACATTCAGAACATTCTCGGCCTGAGCTGCACCCGACGCAATGAGCGTTAGGGCTGCCGAAGCAAAGAGGCTTGCAATTTTCGAAGTCATCGTGTTTCTCCAAAATCCTTTAGGGAGTTGCGGCACAGGCCGCTTGCCTTGAAAACCGGTCGCGGCTGTCTACGACTTTGCGGGAAATAGACTGAGAGCCGTGGCCGGGACTTGCACGTCGATTTGGCTGCCGACGGGCATCTTTTGGGGATCGTCCACCATGATGGTGATGTCTCCGATCCGAATTTCGTGACGATAGACGGCACCGAGATATGAGTGCTGAAGCACCTCCCCGGTGAGGCTGAGGAAATCTGTCTGAGCAGGGCCAATGCGCGCGGCCTCGCTGTGGAAGAGAATATCGACCGGACCTGAGGCGTTCTGCGGGTTATGCACACCTGTGCCATCGGCGCATGCCAAAGGCAGAGTTTGCTGGGTCTGACCCAGAGTGAGGGTCAAACGCGCGCCTTCAGAGCTGGCATGTGCAGAGAGAGTGTTGTTGGCGCCCATGAATTTGGCGACATAGGCGTCTGCGGGTGTGTGAAACACCTCTTCCGGCGTGCCGACCTGTGCAATGCGCCCCTGATTTAGGATTACCACGCGATCTGCCATCGACATGGCTTCTTCGCGGTCATGTGTCACGAGGACTGTGGTCAGGCCTAGGCGTTGCTGAAGGCTGCGAATTTCGTGGCGCATCGTGCCACGAATGCCCGCATCCAAGTTTGAAAGGGGCTCATCCAGCAACAGCACCGGAGGATCAATGGCGAGGGCGCGTGCCAGTGCCACACGTTGCCGTTGACCGCCTGACAGAGCGGCAATTTTTCGATGAAGCAGATCTTCGAGGCCAACCAGAGCGGCCATCTCACGGACGCGCGCGGTAAGTGTGGCTTTCTCCGTCCGGCGCAGTTTGAGGCCATAGCCAATGTTCTGCGCTACATTCATGTGAGGCCAGAGCGCATAGGATTGAAACATCATTGCCATGCCACGTTGTTCTGGTTTGGTCTGGCTCATGTCCGTTCCATTGACGGAAACGGCTCCACCTCGCACGGGGACAAATCCGGCCAGGGCCCGCAGCAGCGTGGTTTTCCCACAGCCGGATGCGCCAAGCAGCGCAATGAACTCACCAGCACGAACATCCAGATTGATATCCGTCAACACATCTTGCTCTGAGTACCCCACACGCAAATCACGCAATGTAATTTCCGCCCCGAGCGTTTCTGGTTGCGGGGAATTGAGAGTGGGAGCGAAATTCATATGCGTCTTTCCTAGGAGTTGTTCTCGATGTGTGAACACGTATTCACATAGGGGTAGAAGGTCACAGCTTCATGACGCAAGAACTATTTTTTCAAAAATTGCTTTGCCGTTGACAGAATTGAGCAAATCCGAGCAAGTCACAGTATGAGTGGATTAAAAGAGACCAAGCCGCGCCGAGTAACGGCACAAGAAGTGGCACAGGCCGCCGGTGTATCGCGTGCAGCCGTATCGCGTGCCTTTACCCCCGGTGCTTATTTGAGCGAGGATAAAAAGTCGCGAATTCTTGAGGCGGCTCAAAAGCTTGGCTATCGACCCAATGCACTTGCGGCGGGTCTGCAAAGCAAGGGGCGGTCCAATCTGGTGGCGGTGGTGACCGGCGACATCGCCAACCAATTTGACAGCGAAATTCGCGCCAAACTGAACCGAGGGCTCAACCGCATCGGCAAGTGGTCGATTGTGCTCGAAGGCCCGGAAGATATGTCTGAGGAAAAAATTCTCGAGGTGCTGGCCTATCCGTTGGATGCGTTGATTCTGCGAGGCGGCAGCGTCAGCGAATCAGTGGCGTTTCATTGTAGCCAGCTCAATATCCCCCTGATCGTCTCTGGACGCTTGATGCCGGGGGTCGACAGTGTCTGTTGTGACAATCGTCAGGGCGCGCGGATTGCAGTAGATCAACTGGTGGCGTCGGGACGTCGGAATCTGGCGTATGTTGGTGGTTTGAACCGGCTTTATTCTGCCCGCGAGCGACGCCAAGGTTTTGAAGCGGCGCTTGCGGCACATGGGTTGGCTGCTGTCGCCTTTGCCAAGTCGGATTACAGCTATGCTCAGGGGTATGAGGCAACGACTAAGCTCCTGTCTGAAAACCCACATGTGGATGGTTTGTTTTGCTCAAACGATGTGGTGGCCATGGGCGCTTTGGCAGCGGCACAGCAAGAGCATGGCCGTAAGGTGCCCGAGGATCTGTCGATTGTTGGATTTGATGATATTTCGATGGCCAGCTGGCCAGATTTTCAGCTGTCGACAATCAAAAATGACATGGATGCTACGGTCGAGCACATTCTTAGGTTGTTGGTCGAGCGGTTGAATGACGAAGAGAAGGTTGGTGAAACCGTTGTCATCAAACCCGAATTTGTCCCCCGGCAGACACATTGAAACTGTGCCCCGGCAGCAAGACCAGATCTCAAACAAACTCCTTACAACACACTCTCCTTGCCGAGACGTCAGAGACCACTCGGCAAGGAGAGAAGGGTTATAGGTTAGGCCGCCGTGCCATAGGCCTGTGATTGGCGCAGTTCCTCTTGCCCATCCGCCTGAAATGCAAGGACAAGCTGGCTGAGCTTCGAGGTCTCATGATCAAGCGAACTACAGGCAGCGGCGGTTTCTTCGCACATGGCTGCGTTTTGTTGCTGTGAGGCTTCAAGCGTACTCATGGTGGAGTTGAGCTCAGAAATTCCATGAGATTGTTCATCCGCCTGTCTGGTGATGTTGCCCACATGATCGGAGATGCTGCCGATGGCGTCCATAATGGTCTGAAGTGAATCATTGGTGCGTCCCACCAATTCCACGCCATGGGCCACCTGGACACTTGATGCCGTGATCAGTTCCTTAATCTCGCGCGCGGCTTCTGATGAACGAAGCGCCAGACCACGCACTTCCGCCGCAACCACGGAAAACCCTAGCCCAGTTTCACCGGCACGGGCCGCTTCGACCCCCGCGTTCAAGGCAAGCAGGTTCGTTTGAAACGCGATATCGTCAATCATTCCAGTGATCTGAGTGATCTGATCCGAAGTCGCAGCAATTGAATCCATGGCCTCCACAGTTTCACGAGCGACCGATGAACTGTTTATCGCGTTCTGGCTGACTGATGTGACCAGCGCTTCGGTCTCACGGGCCCCTGATGCCACATGTTGGACATTCTGTGTCAGCTCGTTCAGGGCAGACGACGTCTCTTCGAGGCGCATTGCGGACTGCTCGGTGCGCTGAGACAGATCATTTGTCGCGGAGGAGATTTGCGTGAGCCCCGTATCAATTGATCCGGCAGAACTGTTAACTTCGCCAATCAACTTGCTCAGTTGTTCAACGGTGTTGTTAAAGTCCTGTCGCAGAGTTTCGTATTGTCCGGGCATGGGATCGTCAATTTTGACGTCAACACGACCGCGCGCCAAAAGCTGCAGGTTTTGGGCAAGGGTCTGCACGACGCGGTCCTGCTCTTGCTGTTCTCGGAGCTGGGCCGCCTCGAGGGACACTTTCTCGGCCAAACCCTGTCGAAGAGTCTCAATAGAAACAGCCATTTCCCGGATTTCATCTTTGCGTGTTGGAACCTCAACAGGGTCATACACGTCGCCGGATGACAGGTTGTTCAGGACGCCGAGCATTTTTCCAACAGGTCGCCGGACCAAAGTGCGTGCGGAGAAATAGATGGTTGCCAAGGTTAGCACCAGAAGAAGCGAGCTTGTGATCAACTGTTCATAGATCGCGTTCTTCACGGGGGTGATAAAGACGTGCCGCGGCACATCAAGCACCACAACCCAGGTCTTATTCATGCCATAGGTCGTAAATGGGAAGTACAGTCGCGTAGATCCATCTGCACGATCCGCAACAATTTGGGTTTCCCCGGTTTCAATGGCGGCTTTAAAGTTCTCGACCTCGGGGCCTTCAAAGGGCTGGGTGACAAGTGAGGGATCTGAATGTGACAACCATTTTCCGCCTTCGCCCAAAAGCATAACGCGTCCACCATCGTAAACGGAAAGGCTGCTGACAAATTCGGCCAGATTATCCAAAACGATATCGACACCAGCAATGCCGACAATCTGTCCCTGAGCTGTCACGGGAACTGAAACCGACGTCAAAAGCCGCCCTTCGTCAGACAGATAGGGTTCGGTTATGACGCTGTCTCCGGAATCTTGAGGAAGCCGATACCATTCTGCAGTGTTGGTGGGGTCAACCGGGAAGGTTTCAAAATTCAATCCGCCGCTGTCCGATTTGGTCCAATACGGCGCAAAGACACCATCGGCGTTCCGCCCTGCGGTCCCTGTAATGAAATCTTCGGTTGCACCATCAGGAATTGAGGAGAACCAAGACGAGAACACAAGTTCGTAACGGCCGGGAACGCCTTCCATGATTTTGATGATCTCAGATGTCGATGCATTGCCCTCATTGAGAAAACCTGACAGTCCACCACCCAACGCAGCTGCTGCGGAGGTCGCCTCAACCAGCTGAGAGGACAGACTTTGTGCCACATCTGAGGCACTCTGAGTGGCGGTCTCCAATACCTGCTCTTTGACATAGGCAGATTCATTGAGCGCCGTGTACGCAGTAAAGCAAAGCATTAAAGTCGTGATGGCCACGGTTGTGGCCACCAAAAGCTTGCCCGAGATGGTATTGAACAGAGCTGGCATGGGTCGTCCCTATTTTGAACGCTGGTCTAAAATAGAGAACTCCCATGACGATCTGAACAAAGTGTTGATGGCTGTCGCCTCTCACCAAGCGGGTGAGAGAATTATGCTCTCAATTGAAGAGAGGTCGACGCATCTTGAGCATATTTGTTCGCAAAACAGGCTTTCTGCGGACTCCTGTACTCGGATGAACTCAGGGCAATGCGTCTGTTCTGGATGATTGAGAGGGCCAAAGCCCTTCTACCATTCATAGGCTTCGATCTTCTCAGCCGTGATAGCGTACCCCGTCTCGCCAAACTCGGTCGACTGGATCTGATTGCGCATGGTGCCGGTGACCCAGACCGGCGCCCAAAGCTCGTCGTTGGGCCAAGGCGTGTCGGTTGTCACGGACACCAATTGGTTGGCCGGGGGAGGGGGTGTGTGAATACAGGCCCCCACATAGGGCACCAGCATGAAACTGGAAACTCCATCCGCGCTGACATCAAACGGAATGATAAACCCAGGCATTTTGATGAGGGCACCATCGAGTGCCGGATTCAGTTTGGCGCCATTTGCGTCATAGATCGGATACCAGGTGTCGTTTGCCTCATCCAACTCGCCCTCGCCAATGATCTCAGCGAGAGGCACCCCGGGTGGGATCAGATCATACCAAGAAATCTCTTGCGCAGTTCTGGCAAGAAGGCTGCTCGGTGTTGCGATTGCGGCCGAAAGAATGGCCAAAGCGGATCGACGATTCATCGACTGGCACCTACGTGTGGATCTCTATGTTCTTACGGTCATACCATCTGCAAGAGACATGCGATATGCGCGGAAGGCGGGGACAAGGCTCACAATTGCGCTAGCTAAAACAACGGAGGCAAGCACCCACAGCTCCCTTGACGAGGGGGCCGTGATCGGTAGCCAAAGTCCAAATGCGCGATCTAGCAGGGGCTGGGCAACTGCAAGTCCAAGATAAAGAAAAATAATACCAAGCGCTGCTCCGATCATCGCCATAATGACCGCTTCGAACACCAGCAACCCGAGAATAACCCGTGGACGCGCGCCCATTGCCCGAAAGATTGCCATTTCGCGGCGCCGTTCGCTCAGCCCAGAGAAAATTGTGGCCATCATACCTATCAGGGCGGTCACTACCACGGCGGCTGACACGGCCAACAAAGCAGTTTCTGCCAGACCAACAATGCTCCAGAGTTCCTGAAGTGCGATCCCAGGCAGGATCGCCAGCAGCGGCTCTTGCGGGTACTGGTTGATTGCACGCTGCAGATTGAAGGTCTGCAAGGGGCTTTTGACACCGATCAGAGCCGCTGTGATGGCCTTGGGGGCAAGCTCCATTTTGCGAATTTCATCAACGGGGGTTGATTGCCCGGGGATCTGAGCCCCGCTTTTCCAATCAACGTGAATCGCCTCAATGGCTTTTAGGCTGACAATGACGGTGCGGTCCACCGGTGTTCCGGTTTTGGCGAGGATGCCAGAAACGCGAAAGGGTTGGTCCTTGTGTTGGCTGAAAGATGCCAGTCCATGTGCGACAATGATTGGGTCACCCACCTGATAGCCAAGCGTCGTAGCGACGTCGGCTCCAATCACGGTATCGAACAAATCATCCATGCGTGCACCGTCTGTCACCTCGAGTGCGCGGCCCTGACGGTATTTATAATGGTCGAAGAAGCCGGCTGTTGTGCCCATGACCCGGAATTGGCGATGGCTGTCGCCAAGCGATATCGGCACAATCCAATCAACCTCGGGCCGTGCGGCAATATCCTGATAGCTTTCCCAGGTCACATTGTTGGTGGCGTTCCCGATGCGAAAGACAGAGTAGAGCAACAGCTGAACCGAACCAGAACGCGCTCCAACAATCAGATGAGTGCCCGAGATGGTGTCAGCAAAGCTTGCCTTGGCACCAACCCGCAGTTTTTCGACGGCCAGAAAAAGAGAGACCGACAGAGCGATCGCCAAAATGGTCATGGCGACAGTTATTGCGCGGGCCCGAAGTGACGCTAAGGCGAGACGCAACATCATGCTGGCTCTCCACTATGTGCGGTGATGTCGGTCATATGCACAACGCGATCAAACCGGTCGGCCAGTTTTTCGTCATGGCTTACCATCAGCAGCGCTGCATTTTGCGCCGTGATCCGATCAAACATGAGATCAAGAAACACCGCTTGGCTGTTGGCGTCGAGCGCTGAGGTTGGTTCATCTGCAATTAAAAGCGGGGGACAACCAATCAAGGCGCGGGCAACTGCAACCCGTTGCTGTTGTCCGACACTGAGCGCATTTGCATGAGCCTGAAGCACGCCATCAGGAAGACCGAGCTGCGCGCAGAGCGATCTGGCCTCCTCCTGTGCCCCACCCGAGATACGTTTGCGCCTTTGGGGGGCAAACTGAAGCGGCAGCAGTATGTTGTCAGAAACCGTGGCAAAGGGCAGCAGGTTAAACTGTTGAAAGATCACACCGATATTCTCGGCACGGAACGTATCGCGTCGCCCTGCCGAAAGAGTGGCCAATTCGGTTTGGGCAACGCGTATGCTGCCCGAAGTCGGCAAGATTGTACCACATATGAGCGAAAGCAAGGTCGACTTCCCCGACCCGCTTTCGCCCAAGAGCAAGACTTTTTCCGTCGCCCCCACGTAGAACTCTGGCACAAAGAGGGAAAAGTCAGACCGAGATTTCCAGTTGTAGCAAGCGTTCGAGACAGTGAGGACGGGAAGGGTCACGTTAGAAGAGGCTCCGCAGGTTCAGGCTGGGTGCGTCTTTCTCTACGTGAAAAGAGGCCGCACCGGAACCTGTGATAACCTGAACCTCGACTTCACGTGCATTTTCGAAGTTCTCAAAATAGGCAAACGTGATGTCTGTGAGCTTTGGGAGGTCTGTGCAGGTCAGAGTATATGTTGCATGGAATTCGGTATGTCCCGATGCCTCGTCATGGTCGTCATGGTCGTCATGGTCGTCATGGTCGTCATGGTCGTCATGGTCGTCATGGTCGTCATGGTCGTCATGGTCGTCGTGCTCCTCGGCCGCTTCACCCCCTGCCAACAGCGCCTGTGTAGAGACTACGGTACACCCTGCATCAGGGGGGAGCACAAAAAGATCTAGAGGGGAGGACAGCACAGCAAGCGCGCGCTCTACTTTAGCAAGATCGGCTTCGGTCTCTGCCGGATGTTCGAAGCCAACAATATCTGCCCCGGGGGCGTGAAATTCCATTGCCATTGTCTGGCCATCAACAGCGATGTTGAGTGTGCCGACCCCATGCTCGTGGGCGTCGAGCTGGCGAGATGTTTCCGCGCCTGCCTGAGTGGCGGCGAGCAGGGAGATCAAAAGAGCATGTGATTTCATAATCAGTCCAGACGATTCACGTTGTTTTTGACGTAGTCCAGTGGGTCCAAATTTGGTGCGGCATTACCGGTCATTCAAGTTCGAAAATTGCGGCATCCACTGGCCTTCCGATGGTATTGTTATGTTATACAATAACCATCTCTGGATTGTGAAGCGCACGCTTTCTGAGCTCGGCGGCTTTTCGCACATCGCGGAGTAGGCCTCTTCCGGTGTTTCGAACCAACGTCTTAACTTGGACTTCCATTCAAGCCGCAACACTGCTGAGATTTGCTCGCAAACTCCTAAGATTACCATGTCGTTAAGACAATCAAACCAAGTCCAAGTCTGTTTGCCTTGGCCAAAGCTATGTTCCACGCGGCATGGGATGCGAGAGCAGCAAAGTTCAAGGATGCTAAATCATCCATCCAGTAAAAGATCAATGAAGCCGAAAAACAGATAGATTCATTACTGACGCGGATCGTCAACGAGACCAACGAAATGGTAATCGGGGCCGATGAGAAAAAGATATCGGCATTGGAGAAATCCAAAGTCAGATTGCGCGGTTCTCTGTTTTATCAGTAACCGCCACAGGGGCACTGGAAGAAAAGCTAGAACTCTCACTTGTTTTTCTCTCAAGTCCTTGGAAACTATGGGATAGCGGAAGTATCGAAGAGCGTAGAATGCTGCTCAGATTCGCTTCTGCAGACCGGTTTTCATACCAGCGAAATTGAGGGGCTAGAGCACCAGAAATAGCCTTGCCATTCAAGGCGTTAAGGGTGTTTCAGTATGGGGGAAAGTATAGTGGTGCGGGTGGGGGGACTTGAACCCCCACGCCCGTGGGCCAAGCATTTTAAGTGCCATGCGTCTACCATTCCGCCACACCCGCACAGCGCCCTCCTTATCGTGAGGAGCGGAGCTGGTCAACGTCTTCCAAATACGCAAGAACTTGTTTTGCTCTCGGTTGTTAGGCGCATACTTCTCTGGCATTTCCCGCAGCCGATCGGCTTCAATGAGCCGAGGGACGAAGCTGCTCTTGGAACCGATGTTGCAACAGGGTATGTGACAGCGCATCTTGCTATGAAGTATCGTCACATAGGACACGGGTGTGAGCACAACTGAATCAGGTTCCGCTGAGACCAAACGAGTGGCCACTACGTCGGACACTTTGTCCATTGCCAATCGCCTCTTGCGGGAGGCGCTTGCCTCGCGATGGCGTCTCTATCTGGTATCTTTGGTCTGTATGATCGGTGTTGCCATCTTTACCGGGGCCTTGGCCTATACCACGCGGCTTATCGTGAATGATGTATTCGTCTCAGATAACACCAACGCAGCCTTTGGGGTGGCTGGATTGGTTGTCTTCGTGGCTTTCTTTAAGAGCATTTTTCAATACGGGAACTCGGTCATCATGACGGTTTTCCAGCGCTCTGTCTCGGTATCCTATCAAAAGCAGCTGTTCGACAAACTGATCCATGACGATGTCCGACGGTTTTCGGGTCAACACGCGTCAAACCAGATGTCACAGCTCCGCCTATTCGGAACCGCCGCCGGAAATGGTGTGATCAACACGACCAACAAACTGCTGACTGATACACTCACCTTGTTGGCGCTGTTTGGTGTGATGGTCATGCAGGATCCTTGGATGACACTGGGATGCCTCGTGATCATTCCGGTTATCTTTTACTTGGTGGCCTCGCTGTCTCATCTTATTCGTGAAGCTGCGGACGAAGAGGCCGACCTAACAGGCGCATTTTTTGAGGTCGGCGTCGAGGCCTTTGATGGGATCAAAACTGTCAAAAGCTATCAACTTGAAACGCGTACATCAACGCGTTTCAACGCGGCGATTGAGCGGCTTGAAGAGCGCCTATTTGGCATTGCCAAGGTGACGGCCGCAACTGTTCCCATCATGGAGTTTTTGGGTGGGCTCGTGATCGGAAGCTTTGTTGTTTATGCTGCCTGGCAGACCATCAGCAATGGCAAAACACCGGGTGAGTTCACGGCCTTTATCACGGCATTCCTGATGGCCTATCAACCGGCGGAGAGGATATCGCGGATCTGGGTCGAACTGCAAAAGAGCATGGTACAGACCGGGAAAATGTATGAACTGCTTGATCGGAAAGATCAGGGGCCTAAATCTGGCACGCAAACGATTTGCGCTGATGCGCCAACTGTGCGGTTTGAAAAGGTCAGCTTTTTCTATTCGCCAGAAGCGCCCGCGCTGACTAATGTTGATGTGTCGATCCGGGCGGGAGAACGGGTGGCCATTGTAGGCCCCTCAGGGGCAGGCAAAAGTACGTTTATTGATCTTTTGCTTCGGTTCTACGATCCGACGGGTGGTCGGATCTTGATCGGTGAAACGGATCTGCGAGATGTCACGCACGGCTCGCTGCGTGACTCAATAGCCTTGATTTCGCAGGATGTTTTTCTGTTTGACGGCACTTTGCGCGATAATATTCGCGATGGGAAGTCTGACGCGACCGACGCTGAGATCGAAATCGCCGCCCAGCGTGCTCAATTGGGTGACTTTTTGGCAAGCCAAGAGCTTGGGCTAGACACGCCAGTTGGGCCAAATGGTCGTTTCCTGTCGGGGGGGCAGAAACAGCGGGTTGGCATAGCGCGTGCATTGGTGAAACAAGCCAAGGTACTGGTTTTCGACGAAGCCACCAGCGCATTGGATGTCGAAAATGAACGCCGGATTATGAACATGTTACGGGATGAGCTCCAAGATCCCACTGTGTTCTTTGTGACCCATCGACCTGCTACTTTGGCTTATGTGGACCGCGTGCTCATGTTAAAAGCTGGCGAAGTTGTGGGCTTTGACACCAAATTGGCCCTAGAGACGGAAAATGCGGCGTTTCATGAATTGTTCCAACCCGCAGGCGAGGCGTGATTTAGCCATGTGAGGCCAATGGCCCCGCCGCTGCTCCGCTGGCAAGTTTCAAGGCCTGATGCAAATCTACCTTTTTGATGGGTTTGGATAAAAAGGCATCCATTCCGGCCTCAAAACAGGCTTCACGATCGGCGGAAAAGGCATTTGCCGTCAGGGCAATGATGTGCGGCTGTGGAATCTGCTGTGACCGTATCATACGGGTCGCGGCCAACCCGTCCATTTTGGGCATAGACATATCCATGAGGATGATATCGGGGTTGTGATGGCGGCAGTGTTCCACCGCCTCGATTCCATTCACCGCGTCGATTACGGTGGCACCTGTGTCCTTCAGAAAACGATGAACCAGCAAACGGTTTGTGGCGTTGTCTTCTGCGAGAAGAACAGTGTGGTTTTGTAGGAAGTTGAGCCCATGAATAGTGGGCGGTGCGGGGGCTACCTGCCCAACTGGCGGACGGGTTTGAATAATGACCTGAAAACAGCTTCCCTTTCCGGGCTCAGATTGCACGCTGATCCGACCACCCATGAGTTGAGCTAACATATTGGAAATGGTCAATCCCAACCCCGTGCCGCCGAAGACGCGGGTTGTTGCGGCATCAGCCTGGGAAAAACGATCAAAAATACGGGCGGCTTTTTCAGCAGGGATGCCTACTCCGGTGTCCTTGACATCGATCATTAGCCGATAAGGATCAGTGTCGGCACAGCGCACACGAACAGAAATGACACCGCTGTCGGTGAATTTGATCGCGTTTCCAATGAGGTTGACCAAAATTTGGCGCAACCGATCATCATCTGCTCGAACAACTTCTGGAACGGAGCGGGAGCAGGAAAGATCGAGTACGAGTCCCTTCTCGCGCGCCTTTGCACCCAACAGGGTGGCCGTGCCTTCGACACACTCAAGCAAATTGAAATCAACGTCAGTGATGTCAACTTTTCCGGCCTCTAGGCGTGAAAGATCGAGAATATCGTTGATGATTTTGAGCAAAGAGTGTGACGAGTTTTGAATGACTTCAATGCACTGCTGGCTGTCGTCCGGCAAATCTGCTTCTGCAAGTAGGTCGGCCATGCCGATGATTCCGTTCATCGGGGTGCGGATCTCGTGGCTCATATTGGCCAGAAAATCTGTTTTTGCCTTGTCGGCCTTTTCTGCGGCTTGCTTTGCCTCAGCAAGTTCCCTTTCGTGCGCTTTGGCGAAAGTGATGTCGCGCTCGATGGCCATGATCATCGCGACCTGTCCATTGGGTGACAGAACAGGGACGATGTTGGTGTCGACCCAAATCAACTCTCCGGATTTCGTCTTGTTGAGGATCTCGGTGTGAAACGGTTCGCCTCGACGTTTGTGGTCGTTGATGGCATCGATGGTTCGTTGACTGGTTTTGCCACTATTGAGCAATTCACCAGGTTGGCAGCCAATAGCTTCGTCAGCCCGATAGCCTGTCATACGCTCGAACGCGGTGTTGACCCATAAGATATTGGTGTCAGGATCTGTCAAAATGATGCTGTCAGAGGCATGGCGGGCCACCAAAGACAGACGTTCCAGTTCGGCGTCGCGGGTTCGCAACGTTTGAATTACGTTTTGGCGCCCGACAGAGATTTGGCCGGCAATGAAGGTTGGGATAACAACAAACAATCCGGCCAGAAGATAAAGGGCGCGGTTCTTCCAAAGGTTGTCAGGATGGGTTGGCCAGCCGCCTTTGGGTTGGATCGCCATCAGCCATGAGCCGGTGGGTAAGTTGACGGTTATGTATTCTGGATTGTTTTCCAGTAAACTGGGGTCCCCAAAAAAGATATTGCCCTTGGCGCCGGTGCCGTCCTCGCCGATCAATGCGATATCGAGATCAAGGGATGGGTTGCTTAGACCTGCCTCGGCATAAATCAGATCGACATCAAGGACAGCAGAAACAATGCCCCAAAAGCGTCGGGGCCCATCCGTTGATGTGAAAACTGGAAAACGCGCAATAAACCCTGTTCCGCCCTGAACCAAGTTTACCGGCCCGGCCAGAACGATTTCACCGGTATCTCTCGCGTGAAAAGCAGCTGCTCGTTGCGCAGGGTTCTGATTGTAATCCAAACCGATAGCGGCTCGGTTGGCTTCAAAGGGGTAAACGAGTGACACAACCAGATCGGGGGCGGCAGCAACGTTTAAGAACTCCAGCCGGTCGCCCACAACAAGTTCTACCAACGTCGAGTATTCTTCTTGATCCGTAATGGGATGTGCCGACAAAATGGCCGTCATTCCTTTGATCAACTGTATGTCGGCGTTAAGAAAACCCTCAAGCCGGGACCGGATTAGGTTGCCTTCGACTTGGGCGTCTGCTCGTTGTTCTTGATCGAAGATCTTGAAGTTTTGACGGTCAAAAAGAATAGAAACGACGACGACCACCACAATCGCCAGCATAGTTGGGATGTAACTGCGCAGCCGTGCACCACGACCAATTCTTTCGTTCAGTTCATTTAGCGCGCGCATCAACGGCCCTTCAACTCGTCCTCAACTCTCCGATAGAGGAAAGATTGCACATAAAGAGTTCCAACTCCGTTAACCATGGAGAGGAGCAGAACTTGTCGCAACGAGACTGCGATTTGGGCACAATAACGAGTTCAGTTCATAAGCAACATCCCTCAAAGTAAGCCACCTTGAGGGATGTCAAAATGCGTTCTTTCCTGCATTTGGCGGGGGCAGGGCAAAGTTCCGCGGATGGGGCGACGCGGGCGTTAGAGCGCAAGCTCTGCCAGAATTGTGTCCATCACATGAAGGATCATCTCCACATCCTCAGCTTCTATCGTCAGCGGTGGTCGGATCTTCAGAATGTTATCTTTTGGTCCTTCGCTGCCAATGAGAATGCGATGATCGCGCATGCGGTTCTTGACGTATGAACAGAGTTCGGTTGCTTCGGATCCATCGTCGGTGATCAGTTCAAGCCCGAGGAACAGTCCCATGCCACGGACATCGCCGACGCAGGTGTATTTTTGCTCCAAGGCTCTCAATCCGTCGATCAACAACGCACCCATGTCACGGGCATTGGCCTGCAGGTCTTCGTCATCCACGATATCCAGCACCTCTTTGCCGATGCGACAAGATAGGTTTGACCCGCCAAAGGTGGAGAAGAACTCGATGCCGTTATCAAAGCTCTCGGCAATCTCTTTGGTTGTGACCAAGACGCCCAAAGGGTGGCCATTGCCGATGGGTTTGCCCATGACAACGATGTCGGGCTCGGCGCCTTGATGTTCAAAGCCAAAGTAATAGTCGCCCAGACGACCCAGCCCGGTTTGAACCTCATCCGCAATACAGACCCCACCGGCGGCCCGGATCTTTTCATAGACCGCGGGCAGATAGCCTTTGGGCGGAATGATCTGTCCCCCCACGGACGGGAAGGTCTCTGCGATAAAGCCTGCCAAGCCGTGGCCCTTATCTTGCAAAGTGGTAATAGCAGGATCAACCAGATCGGCAAATTTCTGTGCGCGGTCGGCATCCTCTCGTTTGAAAGAACCACGGTAATCATCTGCGACTTCGACCAACTCGACCCAATCCGCCTGACCCACGCCACCGGGTTTGTTGAATTTATAGGCTGAGATGTCGATCGTCCCGGTGGTGTTGCCGTGATAGCCGTGATCTGGCGTGACCATGCCTTTGGCGCCGGTGTGGGCGCGCGCCAAACGGAGCGCCAGCTCGTTGGCTTCTGTGCCGGAGTTCACAAAGAAACAGACCTCGAATTTTTCGGGCAGTTTCGACAGCACCTTGTCGGCAAAAGCGGTTTGGGCAGGATGCAGATAGCGTGTATTGGAGTTCATCCGTTTGAGCTGATCCGCAGCTACTGCCTGAATGCGCGGATGGGCGTGGCCCACATGAGGCACGTTGTTATAGGCATCGAGATAAGGGCGGCCCCATTCGTCGAACAGATGGTGCTTCCAGCCGCGTACCGGCATGACCGGATCTTTATAAGTCAGCGACAGGTTACCGCCGAAATTGGCGCGACGCTTGTCCAGAATTTCGGCTTTGTTTGTCGGTTCATAGAGCACCTTGGCGTCAGGCAGGTTCAGCAATGCCGCCGGGTTGGGGCAGATGGCGCGCCACATATACATCTCATCCGGATCCCCCACACCGGGCCAGTCGGCTTCGATACCGTCGGTGGTCAGCGCGAGCTGGAAATGCACGTGAGGCGCCCAACCGCCATTTTGGCTGGCATCGCCTAGACGACAGAACTCTTCGCCTTTTTCCACCACATCGCCGGGTTTAAGGCGGTGCATGAACTCGGGGTTCAGATGGCCGTAAAGGGTAAAGAACGGATCACCGTCTGGCGTTTCGTGGCGGAGAATGATCACACCGCCATAATCGAGGTGGCCAGAGCGGTTTTCGGCGATAAAGACTTCGCCGCGTAGCGGGGCAAACATTGGAGTGTCCGCCGGGGCAAAGGCGTCAACAGCCAGATGCACGGTACGGCGGTCACTGGCCTTCCATGGCCCTTTGCGGAAGGCGGGCTCTGCGTAGATCAGGCGGGGTTCATGGTAGTAGCCAAGCCAGATACGGCCATTGTCTTCGAACTCTTCACCAACAACGGCTGCCTCTTCCAATGGCATATGGAACGGATTCTGTGGCCAGGTGCTGTTCTCAACCGACAGCGAACCCAGTGGCGCATCAGACAACTCTTCGCCCATCAGCGGGGCAAAATTGCCGCGCTCAGCTTCGAGGAAGGCCAAAACCCGATCCGCGCCATCAACCACGGGAAGGCCGCAGGCGGCGCGCAGACGTGCGGCGAGAAGGCCGGGATTGAGATTATGAGTTTCAAGGAAGCGCCAGGCCGGAGCCTGGGAAATTGTCACATAAGGGTCGTCGGGATTGTCGACAGCCATCAGTGTCGAGTTGACTACGCTAACGGCCAGTCGCGCCCGGAGCAGGGGCCAAAGCAGGTCGATTTCGTTTGCCTGAAGCGGGTAAGCCGCGTGGAAACCCGAAACGATATTGGCCAGTGCGGCCTCTGGATTGGGGTGGTCCAACACGATATAGGCCGCCGCGATGGCGAGATCGCAGATGCGCGGGGCCGCGCACATATCGCCCAGATCAATCAGACCTGACACCTCTGGCATGCCAAGCGTGCCAGAAACAAGGATATTATAATCATTGGCGTCATTGTGGATCGCCTGTTGGGGCAGAGCGTCAAGCGTCGGTTTAACCGCTTCAAACGCGCCGTGGATCTCACGTAGCAAGGCGTTGCGGGCAGGATCGGTGACGCAGTCGAGATCCGCGCCTATCCAACCGGCGCGCATCAGATCCCATTTGAAATCGCGCTCCATCTCCGGATGTTGGAAATCTGCCAGAGCCTTGGCCGTCGCGCCAAGGGTTCCGCCCACTTGGTAGATCAGCGCGTCGGATTTCGGAGCCGTCAGGGCATAGCATGTTCCGGCCAGTCTCTCGATGACCCAGACGAGCCGCTCGGCCCCCTGTTCATCCGCAACCTTTAGAAATTTGTCGCCAGAGTTAGTGGCAATCACCTTGGGGCTTGGTATTTGCGGGTCTGAGACCGTGATATGATCGAGAGCCTTCACCTGCATGTCGACAAGCCAGTCCTCGCATCCGGGGCGCATGGCTTTGACGACGTAGCCGGTACCATCAGGAGCTTCGGCGAGGAAATTGAGGTCATATTCACCGTCCAAACGGCGGAGTTCAGCAGTGATGCCCCAGTGAGCCTGCAAAACCTGTGTCCAATGGTCCATTATGTATCCCCGCAGTTCGGACAAAATCAGAGGACAGGGGGTGGGCCCTGTCGTTTCCGAGATTGTATTTCGTATCCAAGCGGCCAGTTCAAGAGCTGGTACAAGGGGGGCGACGTTGCGCCAATGCAGACCGTCAGATTGCCGGGTTAAAACCCATCGTCTTTGACGGATTGCATCGAGACATGGGTTGAGGTGCTTGCAACATGCGGCAGGGTTGAGATCACTTCGCCCAGAACCTCGCGGTAGTTCTGCATATCTCGGGTGCGCAGCTTCAGGAGGTAATCGAAAGCGCCTGCAATCATGTGGCACTGTTCGATTTCGGGTACTTTTTGAACCGCTTTATTAAATGCGGTCAGAGCGGATTCTGTGGTATCCTTGAGGCGCACCTCTACAAACACCACCTGTTCCAGCCCCAATTTTGCGGGATCAAGCATGGCCTTAAAGCCGTGAATGTACCCGTCGGCCATCAGGCGTTTCAGTCTTACCTGACAGGGTGTTTTTGATAGTCCAACCTGAACTGCAAGCTCGGTAACAGGAAGGCGACCGTCTTGGCTCAGAATGCGGAGGATCTCATGGTCGTAACGGTCGAGTTGCCCGGATTGTTTCATAAAGGCCTCCAAGGTGTTTGTCGTGACTTGTATCTTAAGGCATTTGGACTGAAAATTCCAGAAATTTAGGCAAACAGTCTGTCGCTAACATGGTAACTTTTGGGTCAAACCCGATTTCAGGAGATCTCATGGCCAATCTGACCGACATCCGTGCCGCTTTGCGTGACAATCACCTTCGCAATGAAGCTGATGTGCTGCAGGATCTAACTCAGCAGTTTGCTCCGACGGCTGTTGAGCGCGCTGTGGCGCAGAATCGCGCCGCCAATCTGGTGCGTCAGATCCGGGGGCATTCCAACCCCGGACTGATGGAGGTCTTTCTGGCGGAATACGGCCTTTCGACCAATGAAGGCGTGGCCTTGATGTGTCTTGCAGAAGCATTGTTGCGCGTACCAGATGCCGAAACAATTGATGCGTTGATCGAAGATAAAATTGCGCCGTCGGCCTGGGGGCAGCACCTTGGCCAATCCTCCTCGTCGCTGGTCAACGCCTCGACCTGGGCGCTGATGCTGACCGGCAAGGTGCTGCAAGAGGGCCATGGTCTTGTTGCAACGCTGAAAGGTGCGGTCAAACGTCTGGGCGAACCGGTGATCCGTGTGGCGGTCGGTCGCGCGATGAAAGAAATGGGCGCACAGTTTGTTCTCGGGCAGACCATTGAAGAGGCGGTGAAACGCGGCAAAGGCAAAGAAGCCGAAGGGTTCACCTATTCCTATGACATGCTGGGCGAGGCGGCTCTGACTGCCAAAGACGCGCAGTCATTTCTGACCGCATACTCCGATGCCATTGCTAAGCTGGCAGGTGAATGCAACTCGGATGACATTCGCAAAAACCCGGGTATTTCGATCAAACTGTCGGCGCTGCATCCGCGCTATGAGGTCGGCCAAAGCGATCGCGTCATGGCGGAACTCGTGCCGGTTACCTTGAAATTGGCGCAGCAGGCCAAGGCCGCTGGTATGGGGCTGAACATCGACGCGGAAGAGGCCGACCGTCTGGACATCTCGCTTGATGTGATCGAAGCGGTTCTGCGCGACCCCACGCTTGCGGGCTGGGATGGCTTTGGCGTTGTGGTGCAGGCCTATGGCAAACGTGCCGGTCAGGTGATCGACTGGCTGTATACCCTGTCTGATGAGCTGGACCGCAAAATCATGGTGCGTCTGGTGAAAGGTGCCTACTGGGACACCGAAGTGAAACGCGCGCAGGTCGAAGGCCTGTCGGGATTCCCGGTCTTCACCCGCAAAGTGGCGACCGACATTTCGTTTATCTGTAACGCTCGCAAACTGCTGGGCATGACGGATCGGATCTATCCGCAATTTGCCACCCACAATGCCCACACCGTGGCCTGCATTCTTGAGATGGGGGCGGATGCCAACAGCTATGAATTCCAGCGTCTGCACGGCATGGGAGACAGTCTGCATGATCTGGTGCTGACCCAACACGGCACGCGTTGCCGGATTTATGCACCGGTTGGGGCACACCGTGATCTTTTAGCCTATCTCGTGCGGCGCTTGCTGGAAAATGGGGCCAACTCGTCCTTTGTGAACCAAATCGTTGACGAAAATGTCCCGGCTGAAACCGTGGCGGCGGACCCGTTTGAGGCTTACGGCGTGGGTGGTCGCAATGCGGCGGTGTTGTTGCCCAAAGATCTCTATGGCGCGGAGCGGGTGAATTCCAAAGGCTGGGATCTGCATGATGAGGATGATCTGGATGACATCCACGCCAATCGCTCGCCGTTTGCGGATCACCAGTGGCAAGTTGGCCCGATGATTGCCGGTGAAGTTGTTGGTGCGGACACCTCCGAGGTGCGCAACCCGGCGCTGCCCGCTCAGGTGGTGGGTACGGTGCTGCAATCCGCACCCGAAGACGTGGAAACCGCGCTGGCCAATGCCGCCCCTTGGACCGCCTCTGCGGAGGAGCGTGCCCAAATCCTGAACCGGGCTGCGGATCTATATGAACAGAACTTTGGTGAGATTTTCGCGGCGCTGACACGCGAAGCGGGCAAAACCACGATGGATGCCATTGCCGAGCTGCGCGAAGCAGTGGATTTCCTGCGCTTCTACGCAGCGCGCGGCATGGAAAACCGCACCGGTGCCCGGGGAGTTATGACCTGTATCTCTCCGTGGAACTTCCCGATTGCGATTTTCTCGGGGCAGATCTCTGCCGCCTTGGCTGCAGGCAATGCGGTTGTCGCGAAACCAGCGGAACCCACCGGGATCATTGCGTCGATCGGAGTGCGTCTGATGCATGAGGCGGGTGTGCCGAAATCGGCATTGCAGCTTTTGCCGGGGCGGGGCCGCGTCGTGGGCGCGAAACTGACCGCCGACCCGCGGATCAGTGGTGTCTGTTTCACCGGATCAACCGCCACAGCCCAGACCATCAATCGAGCCATGGCTGAGGATATTGATCCCGGTGCGCCGCTGATTGCGGAAACCGGTGGGCTGAACGCCATGATCGTGGACAGCACCGCGTTGCCGGAACAGGCGATCAAAGACATTGTGGCGTCGGCCTTCCAGTCAGCAGGCCAGCGCTGTTCAGCTCTGCGCTTGCTCTATGTTCAGGAAGATGTGGCCGATACGCTGCTTGAGATGCTCTATGGCGCGATGGATGAGCTGGTTTTGGGCGACCCTTGGGACATGCGTACCGATGTAGGCCCGGTGATCAATCAGGGTGCTTATCACGACATTACCGGTTATGTGGACGCCGCGCGGGCGGAAGGGCGTGTACTGAAAGAACTTACGAAGCCCTCCGGCGGGACCTTTGTGGCACCTGCTGTGCTCAAGGTGTCAGGCATTGCTGATCTCACCCGCGAAGTCTTTGGGCCGATCATGCATGTGGCGACCTATAAAGCCTCGGAGCTGGATCAGGTGGTGGCGGCGATCAATGCCACCGGCTTTGGCCTGACCTTCGGCATGCATTCGCGGATCGACGATCGGATTGAGCAGGTCACAAGCCAGCTCAACGTTGGCAATATGTACATCAACCGCAACCAGATCGGCGCAATCGTGGGTTCGCAACCTTTTGGTGGTGAAGGCATGTCCGGCACCGGCCCTAAAGCAGGTGGCCCAAATTATGTGAAACGTTTTGCTCAGACCGCACGTGAAACTGTCGCAGATACTGGCGAAACCTCGGTGTCTCAGGCTGCTGTACAAACCGCGCTAAGCGCGACACCTCGCCCGGAGCGCCTGGCCCTGACAAGCAGCCAGTTGCCTGGGCCAACCGGTGAATCCAACCTGCTCTCCACCTATGGGCGGGGCGTGTTCCTGTGCCTTGGCCCAACAGCCGAAGCAGCGCGCAAGCAGGCCGCGATTGTGCGGGCGCATGGATCGACCCCGCTGGTGGTTGCCTCAGGGGCCACGCAGGAGGGTGAAGTGAACGGCGTGATTGCGGCTGCGGATCTGGAAACGCTCAGCGGGTTTGATGCGGTGGTATGCTGGGGCGATGAGGCGGTTCTGCGTCCATTGCGCAAGGCGCTTGCCGCCCGAGACGGCGCATTGATCCCGCTGATCAACGATGCGGATTTCGGTGACCGCTGCATTCTGGAGCGCCACATCTGTGTGGACACCACCGCAGCTGGAGGCAACGCCAGCCTGCTTGCCTCGGCCAGCTAAGTAAAAAGGGGAGGGTAGCTTCCCCTAAAAAAAACGCCCGGTTGCAGATGCATCGGGCGGTTTTATTGTGCAGTCATCTGCCTTTACGGCGCGGTTGAAGCGCCCAGGAGGTCTTGGGAATATTCATGTACCGGTTGCCCCGCGCGCAGGGTTGCCGCATCCATGATCTCGACAATCTCACCATGACGCATCACCGCAAGCCGGTCGCACATGTGCGCAATCACCGCCAAATCGTGTGACACCATAAGATACGTCAACCCGTGTTCTGCCCGTAGATCCGTCAGAAGATTGAGGATCTCGGCCTGAACCGACACATCCAGCGCCGAGGTTGGTTCGTCCAGAAGCAAAATGTCCGGTTCTCCGGCCAGCGCGCGGGCGATGGCAACGCGCTGCCGCTGTCCCCCCGAAAGCTGATGCGGATATCGGAAACGGAAACGGCGGTCCAATCCCACGTCTTTCAAGAGCTGCTCAACGCGATTGTCGATATCGCCAATACCGTGCAGTTGCAGCGTTTCGCTGAGAACCTGATCCACGGTGTGGCGGGGGTGAAGCGAGGCATAGGGATCTTGGAACACCATCTGCACGGTGCGGAAAAACCCTTTGTCGCGCTTGGCCCCGGAGAGAGGGGTTCCTTCGACGGTGATACCGCCCGACCATGTAGGGGCAAGCCCGGTCATGGCCCGCAGAATGGTCGATTTACCCGAGCCGCTCTCGCCAACAAGGCCAAAGCTCTCGCCCTGAGCCACCGCAAAACTTGCGCCTTTGACCGCATCCACGCGATCTGGACCATCGCCGAACCAGACGTTCAGGTTTGAGATTTCAAGTGCCGGCATCTCAGCCCCTCACACTTTCGGCGTCTGACCACGCGGGATCGCGGTTCAGCACGCTCAGATGGGTTTCTTCCTGATCCAGCCGTGGCAGCGAGTCGAGCAGACCACGAGTGTAGGGGTGTTTGGCCTCATGCAGCTTGTCCGCATCACAGACTTCGACAATGCGCCCCGAATACATGATCAACACGCGGTCACAGAATTCGGACACCAGATTGAGGTCGTGACTGATGAAAATGAGCCCCATGCCGCGCTCTTTTACCAGCCCATCCATGATGTTGAGCACCTGTCGTTGCACTGAGACATCCAGAGCCGAGGTTGGTTCATCTGCAATCAGGATCTTGGGATCGGGGATCAGCATCATGGCGATCATGATCCGTTGTCCCATCCCGCCTGACACCTCATGCGGGTAGGCGCGCATGACCCGTTCAGGGTCGCGGATGGACACGGCCTCGAGCATCTCAAGGGCCTTCTTATAAGCCTCGGATTTCGACACGCGGTTGTGTTGACGGTAGGCTTCGATGATCTGCGCCCCCACGGTCGTCACCGGGTTAAGCGAGAACTTGGGGTCCTGCATCACCATCGAGATCTGTTTGCCACGCACATCGCGCATGGCGCGTTCGCTCATATCCAGAAGGTTCTTACCCTCAAGATTGATGTGATCGGCCTCAACAATGCCCGGGTTGCGGATCAGGCGCAGGATGGCGCGGCCCGTCATCGACTTGCCCGAGCCACTTTCGCCGACGATCCCCAGTCGCTCTTGTCCAAGGCTAAAGGACACGCCACGCACCGCATCAAACACACCCTGACGGGTTGGGAATTTCACCCAGAGGTTTTCAACGTCCAACAGGTTCATTGGCCGCCCTCCTTGGGATCAAGCACATCGCGGAGCCCGTCTCCGAGCAGATTAAAGGCCAGAGAGACGGTGAAAATGGCCAGACCGGGCACGGTGGCAACCCACCAGTGATCCAGAATAAACCGACGGCCTTCCGAGATCATCGCGCCCCATTCTGGGCTGGGTGGTTGCGCGCCGAGGCCGAGAAAGCCGAGACCCGCAGCAGCGAGAATGATGCCCGCCATATCAAGGGTCACACGCACAATCAGAGATGAAATGCACAGCGGCCAGATGTGTTTGGTGATAATGCGGATTGGTCCTGCGCCCTGCAAACGCACCGCATTGATATAGTCCGAGCTGCGGATGGTCAGGGTTTCGGCGCGTGCCATACGGGCATAGGGCGGCCATGCGGTCAGCGAGATCGCCAATACCGCGTTTTCAATCCCGGCGCCCAATGCGGCCACAAAGGCCAGCGCCAGCACCAGACGCGGAAAGGCGAGGAAGATATCTGTGATGCGCATCATCACGATATCGACCCAACCGCCTGCGTAGCCAGCAACCGTGCCCACCAAAAGACCGGCAACCGGCGCGATCAAGGCCACGAGAGCGACGATATACAGTGTGATCCGTGCGCCGTAGATCAGACGCGAGAGGATGTCGCGGCCTAGACTGTCGGTGCCAAGGATGTGGCCCTCGCTGCCCAGCGGTTGCAGCCGGTTGGACAGATCCTGTGCAAAAGGATCATGCGGGGCCAAAAGCGGGGCCAGTGCTGCGGCCAGCACGAGAACCACCAGAATGCCCAGGCCAAACATGGCCATTGAGTTCGAGCGGAGGCTCAGCCAGCCTTTGTAAAAACTGGCCAGCCGGGCATGGCGACGCGACGTCGGTGCGTCGGTCAACAGCCATTGCCGCAATGTCATATCTGTCATTTCGACCTCGGGTCAAAGACGCGGTACAGCAGATCCGAAAAGATGTTCAGGCAGATAAAGATCAACCCGACCACAACGGTCCCGCCCAATACGGCGTTCATATCGGCGCTGAGAAGCGCGGTGGTGATATAGCTGCCGATGCCCGGCCAGCTGAAGATGATCTCGGTCAGAACCGAGCCTTCCAGCAGGTTGGCATAGCTGAGCGCAATCACGGTAATCAGCTGTACGCGGATGTTTTTAAACGCGTGGCCCCAGATCACCTGTCGCTCGGACAGGCCTTTGACCCGTGCGGTGGTGACATATTCCGAGGACAATTGTTCCAACATGAAAGAGCGTGTCATGCGGCTGATGTATGCCAGAGAGTAATAGCCCAGAAGCGATGCAGGCAGCACGATGTGGGAGAATGCATTACGGAACACATCCCAGTCCCGTGCCAGCGCGGCGTCGATTAGGATCATCCCTGTGCGGGCGGGCACGATGTCGTCATAGAAGATATCCAGACGCCCGGGTCCACCGACCCATCCGAGAATGCCATAGAACACCAAAAGGCCCATCAGGCCCAACCAGAAAATGGGCATGGAATAGCCAACCAGTGCCACAACGCGGGCGATTTGGTCGATCCATGACCCCCGGCGCACGGCTGCAATCACGCCCAGCGGCACACCGAGAAAAATGCCGACAAGCACACCCAGTGTTGCCAGCTCCATGGTGGCTGGGAACACACGTGCGATGTCTTCTGAGACCGGGCGCGCATTCAACAGGCTGTCGCCAAAGTCGCCATGCAAAACGTCCCAGATGTAATAGCCGAACTGTACCAAAAGCGGCTTGTCCAGCCCAAGCTCAAGGAACACAGCGTCATAGGTCGACTGCGAGGCGCGTTCGCCCACAATCGCAAGAACCGGGTCGATCGGCATGACCCGTCCGATGATAAACGTCACGAAGAGCAGGCCAAGCATTGTCACACAGATTGACAAAAGCGTGGTGGCCGTGCCCTTCAGCCAAGGGGCAAGAGGCGCGCGAACGCGCCCCTTGGTTTGAGTGTCGGTCGCGGCCATTTACTTGGTCACCGGCCAGTACGATACAGCCGTGGTCGCGCCGCCCAGGTTCAGGTTCTGTACGTTGTCACGCACGCCGGCCTGTTCGATTTTCTGGAACATCACAGCAAACGGCGAGGTGTCACGGAAGGTCGCTTGGATTTCACCATAGAGTTTCGCGCGCACAGCGCGGTCATTCTCGATCACGGTTTTGCCGACAATGTCAGTCAACCCACCGGTGTCCCAGCTGTTGCGCCAGGCCAGAAGGCCGGTGGCATTTGCCGCGTCCGAATTGTCGGGGTTATAGGCAAAGGTGCCTGCGTTTGTGTGGGGATCGGGATAGTCTGGGCCCCATGCACCAAGATACACATCCAATTCGCGGGCGCGATAACGGCCCAGAACCTGTTTGGCGGTGCCAACAGTGATGTTCAACTTGATGCCAGCTTGACCAAAAGTGTTCTGCATCGACTGGGCAATCTCGATACGGTCTTGCGATTCACGCACACCCACTTCGAGCTCGAGACCTTCAACGCCAGCTGCGGCAAGAAGCTCTTTGGCTTTTTCGACGTTCAGGTCAAACGGGTTCTCATCCACGGCACCCAAGAACGTGCGCGGCAAGAAGTTCTGGTGGATGACGTACTGACCGTTCAGGAAGCTGTTTTGCATGCCATTATAGTCGATCAGATGTTTGATGGCCTGACGCACTTCCGGCTTTGACAGCTCGGGGTGTTTCTGGTTCATCGAGATATACATCAGGCGGCCACGCATTTCGTCGTGGATACGGACGTCATCTGCGGACATCGCGCCTTTGACGTCTTCGGGGTTCAGATCGCGGGCGATGTCGATGTCACCGCGTTCCAGCAACAGACGCTGCGACGCGCTTTCCTGAACGTGGCGGACAATCACGCGCTTCATCGCCGGAGCACCCAGATAGAAATCAGGGTTCGAGGTCAGTGTGACGCTTTCATTTGGCTTCCAGCTTGAGAGCTTATAGGCACCTGAACCGGCCGAGTTGGTTTTCAGCCATTCGTTGCCCATGTCGCCGTCAACTTCGTTGGCCATCACGGTCTTTTTGTCAACGATGCCACCGATGGTCGCGGTCAGGCAGTTGAGAACAAACGACGTTGCATAAGGCTGATCGGTCACGATGGTGACGGTGTTGCCGTCGGCCTTGATGGTGTCCGCAGCATTGTCCGCGGTGAAGCCGAATTGGGTCAGGATGAACGACGGGGTCTTGTTCAGAATAACCGCGCGCTGCAGCGAGAACTCAACGTCTTCGGCGGTCACAGGATTGCCCGAGTGGAAGGTCAGACCGTCACGAATTGTGAAGGTGATGGTCTTGCCGTCTTCAGACACAGTCCAGCTTTCGGCGACTTCGGGCTGGTAACCGCCATCGAGGTTCGCGGGGTCAAAGTTGACCAGTTTCTGATAAATGTTGCGGCTCACGTCTGAACCGGCAAATTCAAAGCTTTCGGCCGGATCTAGGGTGGTGATGTCGTCAATGCGGTTGGCGATAACGAGCATGTTTGGGGGTGTTTCGGCAAAAGCAGCACCTGAAGTGACGGCCAGGGCCAGGCCCATAGCTGCGCCGGAAAGCATTTTGGTAAAGACAGTCATGTTGTCCTCGCTGTTGTAATCATTTTGGTGTTGAGGTCACGCGCCCCAGGTCTTTTCCAGAACCCGTAACCAATTTTCATGGCAGAGCTTCTTAATGAGCTCATTGCCATAGCCATGGTTTTGCATGGCTTCGCAGAGACGGGGCAGGCCTGCTGCCGTGGTCACATCCTCGGGCACTTCAGCCCCGTCATAGTCCGAGCCAAGACCAACGCGGTCTTCGCCCAGAATTCCAATCATGTGGTCAATATGCCGTAGCATCTGCTCAAGCGGCACGTCGGTCAACATCCGTCCGTCTTCACGTAGGAAGGCAACGGCAAAGTTCAGCCCGACCATGCCATCACTTTCGGCAATGGCGCGCATCTGGTCATCGGTCAGATTGCGGGCATGAGGGCAAATTGCGTGCGCGTTGGAATGCGTTGCGACAAGGGGAGCATCTGACCGTTTGGCAACGTCCCAGAAGCCCTTCTCGTTGAGGTGAGACAAATCCAACATGATTTTCAATTGGTTGCAGCGCTCAACCAAGCGCCGGCCATGCTCAGTCAACCCACCGCCGATGTCAGGGCCTGAGGGGTATCGAAACGGCACACCCTCGCCAAAAATGGTTGGGCGGCTCCAAACTGGCCCGAGCGATCGCAGGCCCGCAGCATGCAACACGTCGAGGGCGTGCAGGTCGGGGTCGATGGTCTCGGCACCTTCGATATGAAAGATCGCCGACATGATACCTCGCGCCATGCAGTCGCGAATCTCTGCTGTGCTTCGAACAACTTTCAAAGCGCCCTTACGTTCCAATTCGAAGAGGATGGCGGCCTGGGAAAGCACAACAGGCAGAGCCTCGTTTGCGGTGATCAACTCGGGAAGAGGAAGGTCGTATTTTTCCGCCGCCATTTTTTCAAAGGCGTCATCGACATCCATGGGCGAGGGCACCCAGACTGCGAAGAACCCGCCACCGAACCCACCTTCTTTGGCAGAATTAACATCAATCGCGCCTTTGCGCCCGGTCAGAAAGCTCTCAGTAGCTGACAAGCCGCCGTCGCGATACAGGTTGGTGAGCACATCGTTATGGCCATCAAAAATCAACGGGAATTGGTGTGTCACAGCATAGTCCTGTCAGATTGCTTCGCGCGGGGAAGCTAGAAAAATTTTTTTTGTGAGAGCAATGGAGCGCAAAAATTTGTGGAAGTATAGCCCTTTGTTTCAGTTGACCGAGGTCTTTTGGGCTCGAGACCAAACCCGGTCAGTTCATTCGGGCTGTATCTATGACCGTGATCAAATTCTTATCTATTTGTTTTTGAATGTAAAAATCTGGGTCGCCATCTTCATCCAGCGAACTCACGATAAGGATCTGAAATGGTCGAATAAATTAGGCTGAACTTGTTTTTCTGTATTTAAAACAGAAAGTCCCGATGCAGGTCTGAGCATCAGGATGTCAGTTTCGGGAAACGACGAGGCGAAAACCGATTGAGAGGCTAGTGCGTGCGACGCAACCGTATGACCACGTCAATCGAGGCAATCTCAGCCCCGTCAGGCGCGTTAGGCATACTTGTGATCACCAGTTGATCCGCGGGTGCGTCGGTTAACTTTCCATCGTCCTCCCAGTAAAAATGGGGATGGTCATGGGTATTGGTGTCAAAATAGCTTTTTGACCCATCCACGGTGACTTCTTGCATCAACCCTGCAGAGCAAAAGGCTTTGAGTGTGTTGTAGACAGTCGCAAGAGAAACGGCTTCGCCTCGCGATTTGGCTTCGTCAAACAGCCACTCGGCAGTGACATGACGATTCTTGCCGTCACCAACCAAAAGCGACGCCAGTGCAACGCGCTGCCGGGTGGGGCGCAGTTCAGATTTGGCCAGCCAGTCCTTGCCACGAGCTATCGACTGAGAGTTCATCACGCAAAACGCCTTTTTTCCATCTGAATGACATATAAAGGATGGCGGCCCCCCAATTCAAATGAATTTCGCGTAGTACAGGTCCGGGCCACGCACTTGCATGGGGCTTGGGGCGGGTGCTAGAGGTGGCTGAACAGTAAACGAAAAACATAGGGGCAAGCCTGAATGGCCCAATTTCCGACCAGTTTTGACAAGGAAGATCTTCTCAAATGCGCGCGTGGCGAGCTATTCGGCCCGGGAAATGCCCAGCTGCCAGCCCCGCCCATGCTGATGATGGATCGCATCACCGAAGTCTCTGGCGATGGCGGAGCGCATGGCAAAGGCCACATCGTGGCTGAATTTGATATTACCCCCGAGCTGTGGTTCTTTGACTGCCATTTCCCAGGCAACCCGATTATGCCCGGGTGTCTTGGCCTTGATGGTCTGTGGCAGCTGACCGGGTTCAACCTTGGCTGGCGTGGCTGGCAGGGGCGCGGCTATGCGCTGGGTGTAGGTGAAGTGAAACTGACCGGCATGGTGCGCCCTGACCGTAAGATGCTGACTTATAAAATCGATTTCACCAAAGCGATCCAAACCCGCCGCCTGACCATGGGTGTCGCTGACGGTATCGTCGAAGCCGACGGTGAAATGATCTATCAGGTGAAAGACATGAAAGTGGCGCTGAGCGAAAGCTAAGCCCGTTTTGTCTGATGCGAAACAAGAGGCCGGTCCATTTGGATCGGCTTCGCTGTTTTAGAGAAGTTGACCATGACCAACGATGAAGTGACCGCCTGCGTCAATGCAGCTTTTCCTGCACCGGCGATCATGTTTTGTTTCGGTGCTTTGGCGCTGACCCTTTATCTGAAGCGCCGTCATCAGCTGAGTTTGGCTGCGACATTCAAGGTTATGGTCGGCGTTGAAAAGGTCAAACACAACAGGGTGTCCGCCACGATTGCGGTTTTGACCCTCATTGTGCCTCTGGTGCTTTGGGTGCTTCTGGGCCAACGCTGTGGCTGACATCTTCGGGTGACGCGGTGCGTTTTTGTTGCTGTGCTTCGTATTTCCGCCAGACATGCATGTGCCCTTTTTGTCGGGCATCGGCCAACCACAGTTTTTTGCGAATTTCGGGCAGTTCATAGCTGGCATAAGCCCCATTGGAAAATTTCGGCCAGTCAATGGCCAGGCCCAGTTTGACCATTTCTGCCGAGAGATCCCGCCCATCTGGAAGATAACATTTGGCCACTGTGCGGCCATGATCGTCCGTGTCGGTGATTTCGGCGAGGATCGTCTGGCCTTTACACAATCGAACAAGAGCCCACTTCGCCTTTTTCCCATAGGGGTGGGTGAATTCGGGCGCATCTACACCGAACAGGCGAATCTGTGTCTTCTGAATGACGAGAGAATCTCCATCAATCACATAGGCCGGACCGGTGATGATCTGAGGAGATTGAGGTGGGTGCGCTGTGGAGGCGTCAAATGGAGCGGGTTCTTGAGCACAGGGTCCGCGGGTGGGGTGAGCAGGGGAAGCATGTGACGGTGGGAGGTCCGGGGCACCTTTGGGCAAAGGTGGGGTTTTCTTTTGACCTTTGTTCAAGACAAAGGCGATAAGACATCCCACGATGCAGAGCAGAAAAAATTCCAAACGAATGGTCTCACAAATCTTGTTCAATCAATTGGTCACGGAACATTGACGGGTAACTCAAGCCAACGCAACGCGGATTTGCTTGTCTATTCCGCGATAAAACCTGCTCATACTTGCACCTGACCGTTGCAATGTCCTAGTAAGGCTTAAGCAAATTTAGGAGGCCGCATGCGCCGTGTCGTCGTCACCGGACTGGGGATTGTCTCGTCCATCGGTAACAATGCCGAAGAGGTTCTGGCCTCGTTGAAAGCCGGGAAATCCGGGATCACTGCCAATGAGGCGATGAAGGAGCATGGGTTCCGCAGCCAGATCGCTGGTGACATCAAACTCAATGTCGCGGATCATATCGACAAGCGGACGTTGCGCTTTATGGGGCCCGGTGCCGCCTATGCCTATATCGCGATGCAGCAAGCAATTTCGGATTCTGGCCTTGAACAATCGGATGTGGTCAATCCCCGCACAGGTCTTGTGGCCGGGTCCGGTGGCCCTTCCACCAGCGCAATGCTTACGGCACATCAGACCGTGCTGAAAACAGGTGCAACCAAGCGCATTGGCCCGTTTGCGGTGCCAAAGGCCATGTGTTCGACCGTATCGGCCAACCTGTCGACCGCGTTCCAGATCAAAGGCATCAACTATTCGATCACGTCCGCCTGTTCGACGTCGCTGCATTGTATCGGCAACGCGGCGGAACAGATCATGATGGGCAAACAGGACGTTATGTTTGCCGGCGGTGGCGAAGAGCTTGATTGGACCCTGTCCTGCCTGTTTGACGCGATGGGTGCAATGTCGTCGAAGTATAACGACACGCCTGAAAAAGCCTCGCGTGCGTTTGATGCGGATCGCGATGGGTTTGTCATCGGTGGTGGTGGCGGCATTCTGGTTCTAGAAGAGCTGGAACATGCGAAAGCGCGTGGTGCCAAAATCTATGCTGAGGTCACCGGCTATGGTGCGACATCAGATGGTGCCGATATGGTGGCGCCGTCGGGTGAAGGTGGCGAGCGCGCGATGCGCGTGGCGCTCTCGACGTTGGGTGACGACCGCAAGGTTAGCTATATCAACGCCCATGGCACATCGACCCCGGTTGGCGATGTTGGTGAAATCGAAGCCGTGCGTCGTGTCTTTGGAGAGGGATCCACACCGCCCGTGTCCTCGACCAAGTCAATGACAGGCCACAGCCAAGGTGCGACAGGCGCTCAGGAAGCCATCTATTGCCTGCTGGCGCTTGAGCATGATTTCCTTATCCCGTCGATCAATGTCGAGACTCTCGATCCCGCATTGAAACCTGAGGAAATCGTGACTAGCCTGGTGGAAAACGCGGGCTTGGATAGTGTCATGACCAACTCGTTTGGCTTTGGTGGCACCAATGGGTCGATGATCCTGTCTAAGTATCGCGGTTAATTGCCAACTCCTGAATTAAAACGGGCACCTTTGGGTGCCCGTTTTTTGTGTCCGCACTGTGGATAGAGTTTCAGGCCAATGAGGGGTCTTTCAATCCGTTTGGCGTCAAAGCCGTTTGCAGCACATAAATTAGATCGTCATGTGCTCCTTGCTCAGTGACGATTCCGGAAGGAATGCGCCCCACCTCGCGAAATCCAAACCTTTTGTAGAATCGCTGGGCTTTAGGGTCGGCCGCTGCCACATGCAGTTCGATTTGCCAAACATTTCTATCAGTTGCCCAAGCGAACATGGCATGCAGCAATTCGTCTGCTGCGCCTGTTCCGTGGGCTCTTTTGCGTACATACACGGCTCCGATTTCGGCACGATGCTTGGCGCGCGAAAAGCTAGGCTGGGTGATCGCTGCGATACCTACACATTCTGTGCCGTCGAACACACCAAACCGCCCACCATCTTCGAGAAACGATGCGTCGACTGTTTCATCAAATGCGCAAGCTTCTGCATAGGTCGGGTAAAAGGCGAGGGGGAATTCTCTCGTACCTTCCTGTCGCAAACGACGCCAAGTTTGAACATCGGATGCGGTTAGTTCGCGCGCCGTTAGAACCACTGACCGGGCTCCATCAGGCCAAGATCAAGCAGTTGGCGCGAATGCCACTCGAAGGGCGTGGAATTGTACCAGCGAAAATTGCGAATATCATAGGTCGATCCCGGGTTCAGTTTGAGCGCTTTTGCAGTCCGGAACGACACCACTGCCGCCGTCAGGTTGTTGTGCCAGGGGCAGGCATAGGTGTTATATTCTTCAACATTGAAGGTGTGGTTCTCCAGCAGTTGGAGGCCTTTCTTAGAGCGGAACAGCGCGATGCGGTCGATTTTGCGCCGCTCGTAGGGGACATGTTCTTCATACCGCCACCGCAATCCACCATAAAAGTCGAGCTGCCTCTCTTTGGGGTGGTGATGATTGGCGGGGTCGCTTCGCGCCAAGGCATAATAGCCTGACCGGTCGAGAAAGGCGTCATCTAATGAGACCGCATTGGGGTGTTGCTCCAAATCACCGGCATAAAGGTCGACCACATAGGTCAGCATGGCATCCCGGCGTTCTTCAGCATGGAACGACAGCATCTCTCCAATCGTGCGCGTTTCGCAGAAGGGATAGAAGAGGTATTCGGCGTTATAACAGTAGTACATCCAGGTGTTGTCAGGGGCCGCTGCAATGATGGCATTGACGGCATGGGGCAAGGCGCCTTCGTTGGCCACATCATAGTCAATGCGATGCACTTTGTTTTCGAGATCCGGTGCAAGGTCATGCCGTGTGGACATGAAGCACAACACAGCTTGAAAACCCGAATGCCGCACGTGGCGCAGTGTCGTGTCTAACTCGACGTCATCTTCGGCAAACACCAAGGCGATGGGCCCTTTGGCCAAAACCGCGGTGCTTTGATTTAGGAAGTGGTCTAATCCGTTGTATTGCATGCCTGCCTCAATACTTCATGCCGGTGCAGAATCGATGAAAATCTGCTGCATTGCAAGCAGAGGGTGTTATGCGGTATGTCCGGCCCCTGATGGACGGCAGAGGTGCCGTTAGACTTTTCTGCGCGAACGGATCCCTGACCATGAGCACGCCCAAGAAGCTATACATAAAAACCTATGGCTGTCAGATGAATGTCTATGACAGTGAACGTATGGCCGAGGCCATGGGCGGCGAAGGCTATGTGCAGACCGATACGCCAGATGACGCGGATATGATTCTGCTGAACACCTGCCATATTCGCGAGAAAGCTGCCGAAAAGGTCTATTCCGAGCTAGGGCGTTATAAAGGTTTGAAGGCCGAAAAGCCCGATTTGAAAATCGGTGTTGCGGGCTGTGTGGCGCAGGCCGAAGGGCAAGAAATCATGCGGCGTCAGCCAATGGTTGATTTGGTGGTGGGCCCTCAAAGCTATCACCGTCTGCCACAGCTTGAGGCCAAAGCGCGCGCGGGCGAAAAGGCCGTGGATACCGATTTTCCCGAAGAAGATAAATTTGCGCATCTGAAAGGCCGCCCCAAAGCCAAGCGCGGTCCAACGGCGTTTTTGACCGTTCAAGAGGGGTGCGACAAATTCTGCGCCTTCTGTGTGGTGCCCTATACACGCGGCGCAGAGGTAAGCCGACCTGCACAGCGCATCATGGGTGAGGCGCAGGATCTGGTCGAACGTGGCGTCCGCGAGATCACTCTCCTTGGCCAGAATGTGAACGCCTACCACGGGCACGAGAAGGGCCTCGGTGGTCTGGTGCGAGAGTTGGCCACCATTGACGGCCTTGAGCGCATTCGCTTTACCACGTCGCACCCAAACGACATGGATGACGATCTGATCGCGGCCCACGCAGACTGTGAAAAGCTTATGCCGTATCTTCACCTCCCGGTGCAGGCAGGCAGCGACAAGATCCTAAAGCGGATGAACCGGAGCCATACCGCCGAGCAATACATTCGTCTGATCGAACGTCTGCGCGAAGCGCGTCCTGACCTGCACCTGTCGGGCGATTTCATTGTCGGCTTTCCCGAGGAATCCGAGCAAGATTTCCTCGACACCATGGCATTGATCGAAGAAGTCAAATACGGTTCTGCCTTCTCGTTCAAATATTCCGAACGTCCTGGGACTCCAGCGGCAGAGCGCCCACAGGTTCCAGAAGACGAAAAAGACGACCGTCTGCGCCGGCTTCAGGCGCTACTTGGTCAGCAACAGCGCGATCTACAGAATGCTATGGTTGGCCGCGAGGTTTCGGTTCTGTTTGAGAAGAAAGGCCGTCTGCCGGGGCAGATGATCGGCAAGTCCGAATATCTGCATGCGGTTCACGCGGTGGTCGAGAATGTCGAAGTTGGCGATCTCGCAAAGGTCAAAATCGTCGCGTCTCAGTCCAATTCCCTGACGGGTGAGTTGATTTAATCCAATTTGGAAACAATCAACGCATTGTTTCTAAGCTGAAATCCGTCGCACCCTAGAATGCGTGGCCAATTGGCTGCGCTGAGCCCTCTGTTGTTACATTTCCCCTGTGTTTTCGCTTCACACGGGGGAATTGTTTGCTAATGTGTTGATTATAGTAAATTTGCGTGTAACCGCTGCCATTTTCTGGTTGCACGTGTGGGGGAAACACCAATCAGGGGACAGAGGCTGTGGCGACACGCATGACCAAAGCCGTAGGCGCATTGGCGCTGGCTGCGCTGGCGGGACTGTCAATGACGGCGCCCGTCGTTGCAGGCAACGCAGAGCAGAAGACACCTTTTCTTTCGACGCAAAATACCCGCACGATTCAGGGTGAGCAGTATATTCCGGGTATCTGGGTGGATCCCGATGGATGTGAACACTGGGTGATGGATGATGGTGTGGAGGGTTACATGACCCCTCACGTCAACCGCAAAGGTATTCCGGTCTGTAACCGAGGCAACACTTGCGGTGTTCTGAACACCGATCAGTTCTTTGCCACTGACAGCCATCGGATTTCTCCGGCGGGTCAGCAGCGCCTGTCGGAGTTCTTTCAGAGCGCCAACGCGATTTCTTATATCATCACCGGTCACACCGATAGCCGTGCCTCGGATTCGTATAACATGAAGCTGAGCTACAACCGTGCTGTTTCAGTTGCGCGTGTTGCGCGGTCGACTGGTGCGAGCATCGTGGATATCCGTGGATATGGTGAACGTCAGCCGGTTGCCAGCAACGGAACCAAAGACGGTATGGCGCGCAACCGCCGCGTTGAAATCATCTGCATTCGCTAAGGGGCCAAAGATATGAACGTACTCAAAATTGGTCTTGCCTTGACGGCTGCTGTGGTCGTTTCGGGCTGTGAAGTTGTTGATGGTTTTGGCGCGCATGGTCCGAACAAGGGCATCGACCGCGGCATTGACGCCGACGATCTGAGCCAGATGCGTGCAGGTATTTGGGTTGACCCAAATGGCTGTGATCACTGGATCATCGATGATGGTGTTGAAGGCTATCTTTCGGCGCGTCTCGACAAATACGGCAAACCGGTCTGCTCGGGCACCGCGCCTCCAACGATCGCCACAGGTGATTTCAAAGGTGGATCAACGTCGATTATCGGCGATCCTCTTTAAGATCCCAATTAGAAAGAACATTTTGCCAGCTGCACCATAGGTGTGGCTGGTTTCTTTTTTGGGGAACGGCCGCTTCGGCGTATCAATCGCGTGACATTTGGCTACCGCCCCTTGCCTTTGCCCGCGCGACTTGGCACCCTATGTGTGCAACCCAGCGCAGGAGACATGCGTGACAACTGGCACTGTTACCGAAGCCATTTTGGAATTTCCCGATAACCGCCTGCTTATTGATCTTTGCGGCGAATATGACCGAAACCTGACCGATATCGAAGTGCGCACAGGCGTTCAGATTTTGCGACGCGGCAATCTTCTGACGATTCACGGCGAGCCTGAAGCTCAGGCCGAAGCCACCGAAGTTCTTCGGTCGCTGTACGAACGGCTCGAACAGGGGCGCGAGGTGGCGGCAAGCGACATCGATCGCGAATTCCGCCTTGAAGAACCGGGCCCGGATTCTCAGCTTGAGATGTTTGGTGGCGGCAAGGTTGAGATCAAAACCCGCAAAAAGCTGATCGAGCCGCGCACAGAAGCCCAAAAGGCCTATGTTCAGTCGCTGTTCTCCAACGAACTTGGGTTTGGCATCGGCCCGGCCGGGACAGGCAAAACATATCTCGCGGTAGCTGTTGGTGTGAACATGTTGATCACGGGACAGGTCGACAAGATTATTCTGTCGCGCCCAGCGGTCGAAGCCGGTGAAAAGCTTGGCTACCTTCCAGGTGACATGAAGGAAAAAGTCGACCCCTACATGCAGCCGTTGTATGACGCGCTGAATGATTTCATGCCGGGCAAACAGTTGGCGAAAATGATGGAAGAGAAAACCGTCGAAATTGCGCCGCTTGCCTTTATGCGTGGTCGGACCTTGTCAAATGCCTTTGTCGTTTTGGATGAGGCGCAGAACGCTACAACAATGCAGATGAAGATGTTCCTGACCCGACTGGGGGAAGGGAGCCGCATGGTGATCACCGGGGACAGGACGCAGATCGATCTGCCGCGTGGTGTGCCGTCGGGACTGTCGGATGCGGAACGGTTGTTGGATCAAATTCCGGGCATCGCTTTCAATTACTTCACAAGCAAAGACGTCGTGCGTCATCCGCTTGTCGCCAAAATTATTGAGGCTTATGAGAGCGATGCGCAACAATCCTGATCTTTCGAAGATCGGATTAGAGACTGGGAGTGCAAGGGGTGACCTTGCCGGAAGATTATGCTGACTGACACGATCATTGAAGACGGACGCTGGGAGGCGGTGGGCCTTGTTGAGCTGACCGAAACCGCGGCTCAAGCGGCATTGTCTCATCTCAATATCGACCCGTCAGGCCACGAAATTGTGGTGATGGGCTGTGATGATCAAAGGATTATGGCGCTCAATGATGAGTTTCGTGAAAAAGCGAAACCGACCAATGTGCTGAGCTGGCCTTATGAAGATCTGTCTGCCGAAGCGGATGGGGCCGATCCGTTGCTGCCTGAAGAAGAAGAGCTTGGTGATATCGCAATCGCTTTTGAAACCTGCACGCGAGAAGCAGACGAGCAGGACAAGCCATTTGCCGCCCATGTGACACATTTGATTGTTCATGGGGTGTTACATCTTATCGGCTATGACCATATCCGTGACGCAGATGCCACGCTTATGGAACGGTTAGAGGGCGAAATACTTGGCAAACTTGGCCTGCCCGACCCATATAGGGAAGACGACGCGCCAACTGGCGCCTGAATGGTATGGATTGATGGGCGAAAACGACGGCTCGTCTAATGCAGCGCAGAGCGCGCGCATGACGAAGCAAAATTCAAATGACGACACACTGGGTCAGAGGCCTAGCTTTTTGCGGCGGCTGTTTGGCCGTGGGAGGCCTGATATTCGGCCAAACGTTGAGGCCGGGGCTGTGCCCCATCAGCCAGTGCCACAAACTCATGGTATGATCAATCTGCGCCGCATGCGGGTAGAGGATGTGGCGGTGCCCAAGGCGGATATCACAGCCGTATCGATGTCCGCGAGCAAAGAGGAACTTCTGGATGTCTTCCGCGAGAGCGGCCTGACCAGATTGCCGGTCTACGATGGGACGTTGGATACCCCGATGGGGCTGGCCCACCTCAAAGATTTCGCATTGAGCCATGGGTTCAACGGAGATGGGCCCGAATTTGATCTTCAAAGCATGTTGCGGCCTTTGCTGTTTGTGCCGCCGTCGATGACCATTGGTGTTCTCCTGACCAAAATGCAGACCGAGCGTCGGCATATGGCATTGGTGATCGATGAATATGGTGGCGTGGATGGCCTTGTGACCATCGAGGATCTCATTGAACAGGTCATTGGTGAGATCGAAGACGAGCATGATGCAGAAGAAGACAAGTTCTGGGTGCGCGAGCGGGCAGGGTGTTATCTTGCCTTGGCGAAAACGCCACTTGATGAATTCGAACAAGAGCTTGGCCAAACTCTGACAGATCATGAGGACATCGACGGAGAAGAGATCGACACCTTGGGTGGATTGATCTTCATGCTGGCGGGGCGTGTGCCTGCCCGGGGTGAGATGGTTGCCCATCCGGCAGGTATTGAGCTGGAAGTTGTCGACGCCGACCCGCGCCGTGTCAAACGGTTGCGTGTCAGATTGCCTGAGGCACGCCGCGTAGTCCCGACAGCGACTGCAGTCTCCGCTTCGGGATCTGAGCATGTCTGATAGCGCGCTTGTCGCGTCTCGGTCTCTTCCGCTTTGGACACGTTTGCCGCTGGCGTTTGGGGCTGGGGTTTTGCTTGCGCTTGGTCAGGCGCCGTATAATCACTGGTATCTTGGTCTGGCGGCACTGACGCTGGCGTTTTGGCTTTTTAATGCCTCGGCGAAAAGCACATCGGCCGTTGGAACCGGCTGGATGATCGGGTTGGGGTATTTCGGCGTTACCCTGGCGTGGATAGTTGAGCCGTTCTTTGTTGATGCGGCCACGACGGGGTGGATGGCTCCGTTTGCTCTGCTGGGAATGGCCGGGGGGATGGCTTTGTTCTGGGCGCTGGCCTTTTGGGTCGCGGGACATGCCGTCGGCAGGCCTAGTCTGGCCCTCGTCATTGCCTGGACCGCTGCGGAGCTTGCCAGAGCCTATGTACTGACGGGATTTCCTTGGGCTTTGGTCTCTTATCTTTGGGCGCCGATCGATGTGATCCAATGGGTCTCGCTTGTTGGTCCACACGGATTGAACTTTCTCACCTTTTCGGTCGCGGCGCTTTTTGCTGTTGCCCTATCCGGTGGGGTGCCCCGTGTTCTGCCCGCAGCGCTTGGAATTACAGTTCTATTGGTTTTGCTGTCTGTTGGCTGGATGCTGGTTCCTCCCGAAGAGGATCTGTCACAGCGCCCCATGGTGCGGCTTGTTCAACCCAATGCACCTCAGCATCAGAAATGGGACCCAGATCTGGTTTCGATGTTTTTCGATCGTTCGGTTGGCCTCACGGCAGAACCCGCACAGCAGGATGCACCAAAGTTGGTGGTCTGGCCTGAGACAGCTTTGCCGATGCTGTTGCATCGCGCAGGAAATGCTCTTTCAGTTGTGTCAGGTGCAGCTGGCGCAGCACAGGTTGTCACGGGTGTTCAGCGTCTCGAAGGAGATCGCTTTTACAATTCGCTTGCGGTGGTGGATGATCAGGGCCGCCTGTCTCAGGTCTACGACAAACATCACTTGGTCCCCTTTGGGGAATATATGCCTGCGGCAGCCGTTTTTGAGCGGTGGAATATTGCAGGACTGGCGGCCCGAGCCGGGGGGGGCTATTCTGCCGGGCCAGGGCCGCGCCTGCTCGATCTGGGAGACCTAGGCAAAGCCCTTCCGCTGATCTGTTATGAGGCCGTGTTTCCTCAAGATGTATATCGTTCTCCGGAACGGGCGGATTTCCTGCTCCAGATCACCAATGATGCTTGGTTTGGGGAACGCTCTGGACCGTATCAGCATTTGGTTCAGGCGCGTATTCGGGCAATTGAACAGGGTCTCCCAATGTTACGCGCAGCCAATACTGGCGTTTCTGCCGTCATCGATGGGGCAGGTAGAATCATTGCACAGCTTGGCCTAGGGCAGGCTGGATTTGTGGATGCTCCGTTGCCATCGCCCGCGCGTTTAACGTTATATTCAAAGGTCGGTGATCTACCGGTGCTCATCTTGCTCTTTTTTGCCTGTTTTGGTCTCTTTCGGCCATTCCATCGCGATAAAGATTGACTGCCCCCGAAACAGGCTCTAGTGGCCGCTCATCATTCTGTCACAACGGCTTCCTGGCGTGACAGCGACTTTCCAATGGAGCAATCATGTCCAGACTGAACTATACTTTCACCTCTGAATCCGTGTCAGAGGGACATCCCGATAAAGTGTGTGATCGCATTTCTGATGCCATTCTCGACGCTTTCTTGGCGCAAGATCCCTTGGCGCGTGTGGCCTGTGAAACTTTTGCAACCACCAACCGCGTTGTAATTGGTGGCGAAGTTGGTCTGACGGATCAAGACAAGCTGACCGAATATATGGGCAAGATCGATGAGATCGCACGCGCCTGTATCAAGGACATTGGCTATGAGCAGGACAAGTTTCATCATGAAACCTGCGAAATCACCAACCTTCTGCACGAACAATCTGCGCATATTGCGCAGGGTGTGACGGGCGAACGCGGGGACGAAGGCGCCGGTGACCAAGGGATCATGTTTGGCTATGCGACCAATGAGACCGAGGCGCTTATGCCCGCTCCTATTCAGTACAGCCACGCAATTCTGCGTCGTCTTGCTGAGGTGCGCAAAGATGGCACTGAGGCTGTGCTTGGCCCAGATGCCAAGTCCCAGCTGTCGGTCATCTATCGCGATGGAAAACCCGTTGGTGTGAGCTCACTTGTGCTGTCGACTCAGCATCTCGATGAAACCCTATCCAGTGCGGATATCCGCGAGATTGTTGAGCCTTACATCCGGGAAAGTCTGCCGGATGGCTGGCTGACAGATCAGACTGAATGGCACGTCAACCCGACAGGCAAATTTGTGATTGGCGGGCCAGACGGTGATGCCGGTTTGACGGGGCGTAAGATCATCGTTGATACCTACGGCGGTGCCGCGCCTCATGGCGGGGGGGCGTTCTCGGGCAAAGACCCAACCAAAGTGGACCGCTCAGCGGCCTATGCGGCGCGCTATCTGGCAAAGAACGTTGTGGCCGCTGGTATGGCGGATCGCTGTACGGTTCAGTTGTCCTATGCAATTGGTGTTGCCAAGCCTCTGTCCATCTATGTTGATACCCATGGAACCGGGCAGGTTGAGGCACGTGATATTGAACAGGCCATTCCTCAGATCATGGATCTGACTCCTCGGGGCATCCGCACACATCTCGAGCTGAATAAACCGATTTATCAGCGCACCGCGGCCTATGGCCACTTTGGCCGGGCTCCTGAGGCCGATGGCGGCTTTAGCTGGGAGCGCGACGATCTGGTTGAAGCCCTGAAGCGCGCGGTGTGATCCAAATCACCTCGTATCTCTGAAACATCGAAAAAAAGCCGCGCTGAAATGCGCGGCCTTTTTTTGTGCGTATGTGGACTGTGGCCTGCTAGGCAATCTTTTGCCATTCCGCGTCAAGGTGATCTTCGTCGGCAGTCGGAGACCCCGTAACATCTGTCAGTTTGAACTGCGCTACAATCTCGGCAAGTTCACCTGCATCGCGCTGCAGGAGCTGACAGGCGGCAGTTGATTGTTCAACCATGGCAGCGTTTTGCTGGGTGACGGTGTCCAGGTGTGTCATCCCTGTGTTGATCTCTTTCAAACCAGAGCTCTGGGTCGATGCGCTCTCGGCGATGCTACTGATCTGCTGGGCGATGGCAGACACCTGACCCCGAATATCGGCCAAGGCTTTGCCGGCTCGACCTACCTGTTCGACGCCTTGTTCAACATGGCCCGCACTTTGATCGATCAGCGCTTTGATCTCCAGAGCAGATTCGGCCGATCGCTGAGCGAGACCGCGCACCTCTGAGGCTACAACCGCAAATCCGCCACCGGCTTCACCTGCGCGTGCCGCTTCTACACCTGCGTTCAAAGCCAAAAGGCTGGTCTGGAAGGCGATGCTGTCGATGACGCCGATGATCTGCGAGATCTGGGTGGCGCTGGTCTCGATTTCGTTCATCGCCTGAACCGCTTCTTGCACCACAGATTCGCTCGTCAGAGTTTCTTCGCGGGCGGTGTTCATCTGGCTTTCGACCTGCTGAGCACCTTCCGCAGCTTGGGAGACCCCCGAAGTCATTTCTTCTAAAGCAGCCGCTGATTGTTCCAATGTCGCGGCTTGGTTTTCCGTGCGTTGGGATAGATTTGTCGAGGCCGAGCTGATCTCTGTGGCACCGCGGCGAATGTTTCCGGCGACAGAGGCCAAGCGGTCCATAACCACATTCAGATTTCCAACGGTCTGATTGAAGTCTATCCGAATCTGGTCTTGCGCGTCGGGAAATGGAGACTGGATTTGAGCAGTGAGATCGCCATCGGACAAACGGGCCAGATGATTTGACAGTGTCGCGACGACCTGTTCGGTTGCCACACGACTTTCCGTAGCTTCCTGTCGCGCCTCCTGAGCCAGTCGTGTCTGCTCCCGCGCGGCTTCGCTTTCGGCTGTGACGGTGCGGTCGGCGGCTTGTTTTTGATAAATGCTGATGGTGAGTGCTGCGGTTTCCGTGACAACGACAACGGCGTGGAACACGGTACGTTGGACGTTCGACATTAAGGTGCCGTCTGGATAGACCAATATCGGCAATGCAAACGTCAGCGTCAGGTGATGCACTGCAATGACGCCTGCCGTGAAGAGCAAAACATTGCGATCATACATGGTGGAAGAAATCGCGATCACGACAAAGTACAGCATGTGCGAATCGATCTGCCACGCATGTCCCGCCAGCGATGCCGTGAACAACACACATTGAGTGACAAGGCCAAGAGCGTAGAGATATTTGGCTATTTCATCTCCAAATTTGTGGGCGGAAAGCGTCACGGCGATGACAACCAAACTGCAGATCGTCAAACCCATCCAGCCAACTGCTGGATTCAGAAAAAGCGCAACCAAGGTGGGCCATGGTGCGAGCAGAATGCTGCTGAAGATCTGAATCTGTCTATTTTGCTTCACTCCCGAAGCAGCTGAAGTCATTGACATAATGCCGCAATCCTTTTCCCATCCAGCAACAACCACGCCCCGTTTTCTCTCAAACGACCTGCATCCGAAGGGGTGCTTAGCTGTGTCAAACCACCGAGGGGGGCTCGCACAGGATAAGTCTCATTCAATCCAGAGGATTGAATGATGTCATGGGCTTGTGGCCCCCAAGGTGCTGCGACAACTAACACTAGGTCACCGGCTTCGAGACGTGTCGCAGTCAGCGAAAGGCCAACGGAAACCATAGTCAGAACGAGAGCAACACCAGTTGCTGAGAGCAATGAGAGAACAGGGGTCATGCTGGGAACGTGATATTCATGTAAGCAGCCCTATCCAACGCGGGCTTAAAATCACGTAAAAGCCACTGGCCGGATTTGGGTCAGTTTTAGCTATTTAGGATAGGATTGTGCTGGGCCGTTGCTTGGGCTAAAGGGCGGCATGACCACCTCAAACAAACATCCCGACGCGCCATGGCGCAACTTTTATGGCCGTGTGCACGGTAAGACGCTGAAAAAGGCGCAGGTGACCTATCTGGATGAGGATCTGGCCGAATTGTCGCCGGGCCCTGTTGATTGGGATGTCAATCCTGACCGCAATCCTTTGGACCTTGATGGGATGTTTCAAGGCAAACCCGTATGGCTCGAGATCGGGTTTGGTGGGGGAGAGCATCTTGTTCATCAGGCGGCCACCTATCCTGAAGTCGGCATCATAGGGTGTGAGCCCTTCATGAACGTTGTTGCGATGTTGTTGGGCAAAATACGTGCGCAGGAACTGACCAATATCCGTGTTCATCCTGGGGATGTGCGGAATCTATTTGATGTTCTGCCCGAGGCATCTTTGGACAAGGCCTTTTTGCTTTATCCAGATCCCTGGCCGAAAAAACGCCATCACCGCCGGCGCGCGGTCACCCAGGAATATCTGCAACCGCTCGCACGCGCGATGAAACCCGGTGCCGAGTTTCGTGTCGCGACCGACATCCCAGATTACGTGCGTCAGACGCTGAGTGAAGTGCCCAAAGCGGGTTTCGAATGGTTGGCAGAGGGGCCAGATGATTGGCGGACCCCATGGAGCGACTGGATTTCCACGCGCTATGAGCAAAAGGCGCTGCGTGAAGGTCGTACACCGCACTACATGACATTCCGCCGTCTGTGATGGTGCACATCTAGTGCGCCACCTCTTTAGTAAGGCTCTTACCTCCTGAAAAGAGGGGAGAAACAGACGTGCTTTAAAGGGTTAGGTCCCTTTCGTGTTTCGTCGCATGGACAGGGCCGCAGACTTGTTTTATCACCGGAACGACTGCGAATAGGAGACCGCCCAACAATGTCCAGCCATGGTGCCCCGATCCCGATGACTTCCCGCGCCTGTGGCCCTTTGAAGGGCGAGGCGCATGTGCCGGGGGACAAGTCCATCTCCCACCGGTCTTTGATTTTTGGGGCCATGACCATTGGCGAAACCAAAATCACTGGCCTGCTCGAAGGGCAAGACGTCCTTGATACCGGCAAAGCCATGCAAGCGTTTGGGGCGACCGTCGAGAAACGCGGCGACACTTGGCATGTGCAGGGTGTGGGGGTTGGCGGATTTGCAGAGCCTGAGAATGTAATTGATTGCGGCAACTCGGGCACCGGTGTTCGTTTGATTATGGGGGCTATGGCCACCAGCCCGATCACGGCCACATTTACCGGTGATGCCAGCTTGAACAGCCGACCTATGGCGCGGGTGACAGATCCTCTGGCACTATTTGGCGCCAAATCATACGGCCGTCAGGGGGGGCGCCTGCCCATGACTGTGGTTGGTGCGCGTGATCCCATGCCAGTTCGGTATGATGTGCCCGTGCCTTCTGCTCAGGTGAAATCGGCTGTGTTGTTGGCCGGCTTGAATGCGCCGGGTGAAACCGTGGTGATCGAAAAAGAAGCAACGCGTGACCACTCAGAGCGTATGCTCGCGGGGTTCGGTGCGAAGATTGAAACGGTTGAAACCAACGAAGGTCGTGTCATCACGCTTCAGGGGCGCCCCGAGTTCAATCCTCTGTCCATCGTTGTGCCACGTGATCCCAGTTCGGCGGCGTTCCCGGTTTGCGCTGCAATCATCACCGAAGGCTCGGATGTGCTGGTGCCGAATATTGGCTTGAACCCAACGCGGGCGGGTCTGTTCACCACTCTGAAAGAGATGGGCGCGGATCTGACCTATGAGAACCTGCGCGAAGAGGGCGGTGAACCCGTGGCCGATTTGCGGGCCAAATTCTCACCCAATCTTAAAGGGATTGAGGTGCCGCCGCATCGTGCGGCCTCGATGATCGATGAATATCCCATCCTGTCGGTTGTTGCCTCTTTTGCTGAAGGCAAAACCCATATGCCGGGCGTTAAAGAGTTGCGGGTGAAAGAAAGCGACCGGATCGATGCGATGGCCACAGGCCTGCGCGCGGCGGGTGTTGCCGTGGATGAAGGTGAAGATTGGTGGACCGTCTTCGGCTGTGGCCATGGTGGTGTCAAAGGCGGGGTGACTGTCCAAAGCCACCTTGATCACCGCATTGCGATGTCCTTCATGGTTCTGGGCTTTGCCACCCAAAATCCAATGTCGGTGGATGATGGTGGACCAATTGCCACGTCTTTCCCGATTTTTGAAAATCTGATGGGTGGCCTGGGCGCCGATATCACACGGGACGCCGTGCCCGCATGACCCGGTTGAGCGCCCTGATTGCGGCGCTCACTGCCGCCACCTATGTGGTTCTGGTTTGGATACTGATCTTTCAAATCAAGCCACATGCGGGCGGGAATTTGCCACTTGATCTACGCCTGCTGGGGTACACACCGGATGACGCGCGGGCGTTCCTGCACCATCTGGATCCGATGGGCCGCATCATTTATCAGAACCAGGTCCGTTGGGTGGATACGGTCTTTCCCGTATTGCTTGCCTTTGTGCTTGGCCGTTTGACTTTTCTGACCTCATCTCAGTTTCACCTCTGGTCGCGCGTCGTTCTGTTGGTGCCCGTCGCGGGGTATGTCGTTATGGATCTTTGTGAAAATGCTCTGATCCAGGAACTGCTGCGTTCGGGAATGGTTGATTTTTCGCAGGAAACGGCCCGCTTGGCGTCTCAGTTCACCACAACAAAGTTTGTTCTCCTAAGTGTTTCGATTGCCCTCGTTTTATGGCTGGTGGCGCGGAAGTTGAAACAGGATCGGTTTGCGTAGTAGCGCGAGCATTACTCTTGTCTTAGGAGCGCGGGTGATCTAGCCAAAGGCGGAAGTTCAGGAGGCCAAAATGGCGTTTACAGTGGCGATTGATGGGCCTGCGGCGGCAGGCAAAGGCACGATTAGCAAGGCTGTCGCGGCGCATTTTGGGTTTGCCCATCTGGATACCGGGCTGCTGTATCGCGCTGTGGGGCGTCGGACGTTGGATGGGGTTGAGCCCTTGGTCGCCGCAACCACGTTGACTGCGGAAGATCTTGACGCATCTGACCTCAGATCTCCTCAGGTTGCACAGGCCGCTTCAAAAGTTGCTGCAATTGGCGACGTGCGGACCGCCTTGGTGGATTTCCAGCGAGTCTTTGCACGTCGAGCCGGGGGCGCCGTGCTGGATGGGCGCGATATCGGGACGGTGATCTGCCCCGATGCCAATGCAAAGCTCTATGTTACGGCCTCTGCCGAGGTGCGTGCCCTGCGGCGTTTCGCAGAGCTCGCGGCCAAGGGACAGGCGGACGATTTGGCGACTGTTTTGGCTGATGTGAAAGAACGAGATGCGCGGGATGCGAACCGCGCCGACGCCCCGATGAAGGCGGCCGAGGATGCCACGATATTGGATACGTCGGACCTTTCGATCGAAGATGCAATTGCACAGGCAATCGCGGTTATCGAGGCATGCCGCTAGGCATCAACACCCACTTCTGCGTCAAAGCGTTCGCGAGAGGCGTCAATTTCAGGAAGATTATCGAGAGCCCACTTGCCCAAGGCTTTGGCGGGTTCTTTGAACGACTCGCCCAGCGGGGTAAGTGTGTATTCCACTTTGGGTGGGATGGTTGGGTATTGGGCCCTGTTGACCATACCGTCTCGCTCTAGGTCCCGGAGCTTGAGGCTCAGCATACGCTGAGAAATGCCCAGATTGCGTTTGAGTTCGTTGAACCGCAAAACGCCGTATCTTTCGAGCGACATAACAATCAAAAGGCTCCACCTGTCGCCCACACGGCTCAGAACGTCATTGATCCTTGAACATTCAGGGCAGGCCTGCCCGATCTTAGTCTCAACGGTCATAGTGGTTCCCTTTGTGTAACCGGGTTACGAAGATGTGCCTTCTTGCGGCGCATTCGGTATGGAATATATAGCCAGTCACAAACCGATACCACCCTTGGAATTCGAGAGACTGACATGAGCACTCCCTTGCTGGAAAAACTGAACTGGCGTTACGCAACAAAGAAAATGGATCCTTCGAAGAAGGTCGAACCGGAGAAGCTTGAACAGATCCTTGAGGCGATCCGCATGGCGCCGACATCGTCCGGCACACAGCCGTTTGAGGTGTTCGTCGTCAAGAACCCGGAGCTGCGTGACAAGATCCGCGCCGTGGGGTGGGATCAGGCGCAGATCACCGAAGCGTCGGATCTGTTGGTGTTTGCCGCATGGGACAACTACTCGACCGACCGCATTGATGGCGTCGTTGCACAGATGGAAGACGAACGCGGCAAGAGCGAGATGCTGACCGGGTATTTCGAAAACCTTAAAGGCATGTATCTGCCGCGCGACGCGGAGGTGAACTACAACCATGCGGCGCGTCAGGCCTATATTGCGCTTGGGTTTGCTTTGATTGCGGCGGCAGAAGCGGGTGTGGACAGCACGCCTATGGAGGGGTTTGATCCCGAGCAGGTTGATGAGATCCTGGGCCTCAAGGAAAAGGGCCTGCGTTCAGTGATCTTGCTGCCAGTCGGATACCGTCAGGAAGACCAAGACTGGCTTGTGAACATGAAGAAGGTTCGTAAGTCAAAAGAGACGTTGATCACCGAGATCAACTGATGTGTTTGGGCCGTCTGCAAGGGCGGCCCAATTCAATCTAGGACGAGAAACATGCGTCTGTAGGGTATGTCGCGTTTGAAAAATCGTGTGCTTTCCGTTTCAAATCCCAACCTTGCATAAAACGGCATGGCGCTTTCACGCGCATCAAACCAAAATCGCTCGAAACTCTGTTGCCGCGCATGAGAAAGCAGATGAGACATCATCGCACTGCCCACGCCGTTCCCTTGAAAATCCTGAAGCGTTGCGAATTTGCGTAGCCGGATCTCGGTCCCTGAGGGGAATAGAGATGCCACGCAAATGAGGTGGTCTTCTTTGAACCCGCCGAAATGCTGTGCTGTCTCATCCCCTTCGACCTGACTGGCTTCGATTGGATGGTCTGGCCAAAGCACAGCTTTGCGAATGGGCAGCGTAGCCTCGGATGTAATGCGATGAATTTCCATAAGAGCAACTCAATAGGAAAAGGGGGGCCAAGTTTTCGTATACTTGGCTGAAGCGACTGGAAAAGAACATAGGGCTTGCACCACACCATATAAGTTATGATATAACATATCGAAATCGAATGAGGCCCCCATGACTGACTCCCGACTTCCCGTAACTGTTCTGTCCGGCTTTCTAGGTGCCGGGAAAACCACGCTTTTGAACCATGTTCTCAACAACCGAGACGGCCGACGCGTGGCTGTCATTGTAAATGACATGAGCGAGGTCAACATCGATGCAGATCTGGTGCGCAGCGGCTCCGAACTGTCTCACCAAGATGAAAAGCTGGTCGAAATGACCAACGGCTGCATTTGTTGCACCCTGAGGGACGATTTGTTGCAAGAAGTGGGGCGACTGGCAAAAGAGGGACGTTTTGACTATCTGCTGATCGAAAGCACGGGCATTGCCGAACCGCTTCCAGTTGCGGCGACCTTCGCATTTCGGGATGCGCATGGTCATAGCTTGTCCGACACGGCACGATTGGACACCATGGTAACAGTTGTTGATGCCGTAAATCTGCTTGCAGATTTCAGCAGCCATGATTTCCTCAGCGAGCGCGGTGAAAGCCTTGGTGATCAGGATGACCGGACGTTGGTGACATTGCTGACGGAGCAGATCGAATTTGCAGATGTGATTGTTCTCAACAAAACCACAGACGCCGGCCCGGAAAAAACTTCAGCTGCGCTGACAATCATCAAAGCTCTGAACCCAGATGCGAAGGTTATTCAAACAGACCAATCCCAGGTCGACGCGGGGGACATTTTCGACACTGGTCTGTTTGACTTTGACACAGCCCATGAGCACCCGCTGTGGGCAAAGGAACTGTATGAGTTCGACAATCATGTTCCGGAAACCGAGGAATATGGCATCTCGTCTTATGTCTATCGGGCCAAACGCCCCTTTGATCCCGAGCGAATCCATCATGCGTTGAACAAGGACATGGCGGGTGTCATTCGGGCCAAGGGGCATTTTTGGGTCGCGTCGCGTCCTGACTGGGCCATCGAGTTTTCCCTCGCAGGCGCGGTATCCTCGATCGGTCCGATGGGCCGATGGTGGGTGGCCGTGCCGCGGGCGCGCTGGCCACAGCACCCGTCCGTGATGCAGGAATTGGAAACACACTGGTCTGAGGACTGGGGCGATCGACGGCAAGAGCTTGTATTCATTGGGGTTGGTCTAAATCCGGAAGACTTGAAGCGGACTTTGGATGCCTGTCTGGCTGACGAAGACGCACCTCAGGCAGTTCTAGATCGCTGGGCCGGACGCAAAGATCCTTTCCCGCAATGGCAGGCAGCATAAATCGCGGCTCTGCCCAATGAACAAAGGGGCTCGGGGGTTGATCCTAAGGCGCATCCCCCGTATAAGCCGCGCTGTCAACAGAGATGCGGTAAACGCACGGACGACAATATGAGCAGGGTCGGGGCAACCTCCGGCCCTTTGTGTTTGTTTGCTCACTTCGTTCCGTGTTGCCCAATTGCGGGCGGCGCAGCTTGAAAGACCAACCCCAAGACCGGCGGAGACAACCGCTCGGCCAGCATAGTGTTACAAAGGAAAATAGCGCCAGATGGCTAATACAACCATGGAGGAATTCGAAGCCCTCCTTAACGAAAGCTTCGAAATGGACACCCCCGAAGAGGGTTCGGTTGTCAAAGGTAAGGTCATTGCAATTGAAGCAGGCCAAGCCATCATCGACGTAGGCTACAAAATGGAAGGCCGCGTCGAACTTAAAGAATTCGCAGAACCTGGTGAAGCTCCGGCTGTTGCAGTAGGCGACGAAGTCGAAGTTTACCTGCGCGCAGCTGAAAACGCTCGCGGTGAAGCGGTTATCTCGCGTGAGATGGCCCGCCGTGAAGAAGCGTGGGATCGCCTGGAAAAAGCATACGCAGACGATGCACGCGTCGAAGGCGCGATCTTCGGTCGCGTCAAGGGCGGCTTCACAGTCGACCTGGGCGGTGCCGTTGCATTCCTGCCCGGCTCGCAGGTTGACGTACGTCCCGTACGCGACGCTGGCCCGCTGATGGGTCTGAAGCAGCCGTTCCAGATCCTGAAAATGGACCGTCGTCGTGGCAACATCGTTGTGTCGCGTCGTGCAATCCTTGAAGAATCGCGTGCCGAACAGCGTGCCGAAGTTATCGGTAAACTGCAGGAAGGTGACTCGATCGACGGCGTTGTTAAGAACATCACCGAATACGGTGCGTTTGTTGACCTCGGCGGCGTTGACGGCCTGCTGCACGTCACCGACATGGCATGGCGTCGTGTGAACCACCCGTCCGAGATCCTGACCATCGGCGAGACCATCAAGGTCCAGGTGATCAAGATCAACAAAGAGACCCACCGCATCAGCCTCGGCATGAAGCAGCTGCAGGAAGATCCATGGGATCTGGTTGGCGTCAAGTATCCGCTGTCGTCGGTCCACAAAGGCCGCGTCACCAACATCACCGATTACGGTGCATTTGTTGAGCTGGAAGCTGGCGTTGAAGGTCTGGTACACGTTTCGGAAATGTCGTGGACCAAGAAGAACGTACACCCAGGCAAGATCGTTTCGACTTCGCAGGAAGTTGACGTCATGGTTCTGGAAATCGATGGTTCCAAGCGCCGCGTTTCGCTGGGTCTCAAGCAGACCATGCGCAACCCGTGGGAGCAGTTTGCCGAAACCCACCCCGAGGGCACTCAGGTGGAAGGCGAAGTCAAGAACATCACCGAATTCGGTCTGTTCATTGGCCTCGAAGGCGACATCGACGGTATGGTTCACCTCTCCGACCTGTCGTGGGACGAGCGTGGCGAAGAAGCGATCCAGAACTACCGCAAAGGCGACATGGTCTCGGCCGTTGTCTCCGAAGTCGACATCGAGAAAGAGCGCATCTCGCTCTCGATCAAAGCTCTGGGTGGCGACAAGTTCGCTGATGCCGTTGGCGGCGTGAAGCGTGGTTCGATCGTAACCGTTGAAGTGACCGCAATCGAAGATGGCGGCATCGAGGTTGAGTACGAAGGCATGAAGTCCTTCATCCGTCGTTCCGACCTGTCGCGTGACCGTGCTGAGCAGCGCCCTGAGCGTTTCAACACCGGTGACAAGCTGGACGTTCGCGTAACCAACATCGACAGCAAAACCCGTCGTCTGGGTCTGTCGATCAAAGCGCGCGAAATCGCAGAAGAGAAAGAAGCCGTACAGCAGTATGGTTCCTCCGACTCGGGTGCGTCGCTGGGCGACATCCTTGGTGCGGCTCTCAAAGGCGGCGACGACGAGTAAGTCACTCGATCGTTTTGAGCTTGAAAGGCCCGGCGGATGTCGGGCCTTTTTCTTTGCGGGGAATGTCGAATCCCCTCTGTGATCAGTCCGGCTTGGCCGCAGGGCGAATCGACGCAGTGCTAAGCTGATGTCAAAACAGGCACTTTTGATAGAATTCACGCTTATCGTGCGTTTCGACACAAATGATATCGCTAAAGGGGCATAATTCCGCGATATTGCACCGAACTTACAGTTTTCGGATGCGCTTCAGCACCTTATAGTCGATCCTTACAAACCAAGTGCATTGTGGATTACAGGGGGAGTGTGGCCCAATGATCAGGTCGGAATTGATTCAGAAGATTGCAGATGAGAACCCGCATCTGTATCAGCGGGATGTCGAGAGGATCGTGAACACGATCTTCGAAGAAATCACCAATGCTATGGCTCGGGGCGACCGGGTCGAATTGCGGGGCTTCGGGGCATTTTCTGTCAAGAAGCGGGACGCGCGCACCGGCCGGAACCCACGTACTGGGGATTCGGTAGAGGTCGAGGAAAAGCACGTGCCGTTTTTCAAAACCGGAAAGTTGCTTCGGGACCGTCTAAACGGAAACTAAGTTTATGCGTTATATTCGGTATGCTGTTTACGCCGTCATCGCGGTGTTCCTGATCGTAATTGCTTTGGCCAATCGTCAGATGGTTGAACTCCATTCGTTGCCAGCGTCTTTGCAGCAGGCACCGGGTGCCGAAGCAGTGACCTATTCCATCTCATTGCCACTGTTTCTGGTGTTTTTTGGTGGGATCGCTTTGGGGCTCGTTCTGGGCTATGGCATTGAATACCTGCGTGAGCACAAGCATCGTGCCGAGGCCTCCCGGAAAGGGGCAGAAGTGCGCAAGCTCGAGCGGACCTTGAAGAAAACTCAAGATGAGCGCGATAAAGACAAAGACGAGGTACTGGCGCTGCTGGATCAAGCAAGCTGACCGGAACTTAGAGCGTTATGAAATTGGAGGGAGGGGCGAGGCCTCTCCTTTTTTGACGTTTGAAGGAATGCGCGATGGATGTTCGCACCAAAATCTGTGGATTGACCCGTCCTGAGGACGTCGCTGCCGTGGCCGATGCGGGGGGCGCCTATTTCGGGTTGGTCTTTTTTGCCAAGAGCCCGCGGAATGTGTCGATTGAAACCGCACGGGAACTGGCTCTTCTAGCGCCTGTCGGCCTCGCTAAGGTGGCATTGACCGTCAATGCAAGTGATGCGGAGCTGGAGGCGATCACACAGCGTGTGACTTTGGATATGATCCAATTGCATGGTGCGGAAAGCCCGCAGCGCGTGGCTGAGGTGCGCTCGAAATTTGGCCTACCCGTTATGAAGGCTGTGGGCGTGGCCGATGCGGATGATCTGCCGAAACTGGACCAATATTCGCAAGTTGCGGATCAGATATTGGTCGATGCAAAGCCGTCGAAATCTGCGGACCTGCCAGGAGGCAACGGCCTAACCTTTGATTGGCGTCTGATCGCTGGACGTCGCTGGAGCCGCCCTTGGATGTTGGCAGGGGGCCTTACACCCGAAAACGTGCAGCGTGCGATTGAGCTGACAGGTGCAAGCCAGGTTGATCTTTCCTCGGGTGTCGAAAGCGCGCCGGGAGTGAAAGACGCCGGGAAAATTAGGGCCTTCATCAATGCCACAAAAGGCGCGCAGGAAATTCCAAGGCTTTGAAAGAACGCCCCAAGTCAGGGGCGTTTTTTGGCTCTAGAGGATATCGAGAACCTTCTCCGGGGGCCGCCCGATTGCGGCTTTGTCCCCGCTGAAAAATACGGGCCGCTCGATCAGCTTTGGAACCTTGGCCATCGCCGCCAGCAGCTCAGCCTCGGTGCTGTCTTGTGACAGACCCAACGCTTCGAACTCAGCCTCTTTTACCCGCATCATCGCGAGAACCGGCACCTGAAGCGATACCTGTGCTGCTGTTAGTTCGGCAAGGCTCGGGGCATCTTCGAGGTACTTGCGTACTTCAAAGACCACACCGCGTTCTTCTAAAAGGGCAAGTGTTTGTCGAGACTTTGAACAGCGCGGATTGTGCCACAAGATCATAGCCATGCGTCACGCCCTGTTCCAACCGCCTCAGATGCGTTGGCGAAACCGTCACGGGCCAGGAGCGCATCGAGCCCTCGGGCGACATCAGCGGCGAGGCTCAGGCCGCCAAACACCAATGCAGTGTAAAGCTGGACGGCCGAGGCACCCGCGAGGATTTTGGCATAGGCCTGTTCCGCGGAGCCAATTCCGCCGACACCGATGATCGGGAGCTTGCCGTCAGTCAGCTTAGAGAGACTTGCCAGAACACGTGTGGATTTCTCGAACACTGGTTGGCCGGACAAGCCACCCGCCTCACCCGCGTGCGCTGACGTCAATCCCTCACGGGAGAGAGTGGTGTTTGTTGCAATGACACCCGCAACACCAGAAGAGAGAGCGACTTCGGCCACATCTTCAATGCCTTGTGCATCAAGATCCGGGGCAATTTTCAGAAAGACCGGAATGGGAATTGGCAATTCGGCACGTGCTTCCATGACACCAGCCAAAAGCGCGGCCAGAGCATCTTTGCCCTGTAGGTCACGCAGCTTTTCGGTGTTTGGAGAGCTGACATTGACGGTGGCAAAATCAACGTGCCGGCCACATTCGCGCAACACCATGGCGAAATCGGCGGCGCGATCGGTGCTGTCTTTGTTGGCGCCAAGGTTAAGGCCAGTCACTGTGCCTTTCGGGCGATCTGCAAGTCGCGCCGAGATGGCTTGCATCCCGTCATTGTTAAAGCCGAACCGATTGATGGCCGCCTGATCTTCGGTCAATCGGAACAGCCTTGGTTTGGGGTTGCCAGGCTGCGCGCGAGGTGTAGCCGCGCCAACCTCAATAAACCCAAAACCAGATTTCGAGAGCCCATCAAGCGCAGTGGCGTTCTTGTCGAACCCGGCCGCCAGTCCAACGGGGTTGGGCAAAGTGAGACCTGCGACCTGCGTGCGCAGACGGTCTGATGTGACAACACCGGGTGTTGGGGCCAATCCCATCTGAAGCGCCTTGATGGCAAGCCCATGTGCGGTTTCAGGGTCGACTTTATGCAGCAGCGTTAGCCCGGCCTTTTCTAACAAATTCATGTGGCACAGTCTCCTAAGTCATCGAACGCTTTTGCATCTTCAAGCGCTGTCTCGATTTTGGGTTTGGTTAGGCGAAATCGGTGGGAAACTCATGGATATCGCCAGCCAATGGAAGGGGTTTGGACCACAGCACGTCTGCAAGCCGCAGGGGGCCATACAGATGCGGGAACAAGGCGCCACCGCGGGAGGGCTCCCACTTCAGAGGTGACAGCGCGTCCGCCTCAAGTGCGAGAAGGAGCAACCCATCTTCACCGGCGAAATGTTTGGCCGCGGTTTCCCGGGCCTGATCGGCTGTCGAGAAGTGGATATAGCCATCGGTAACATCAATAGGAGCGCCAGCGGTTTCGCCTTGGGCTTGCAACTCGGCCCATTCGGGCGCGCGGAGAATTTTATAGATCAGCATGGGCCTGAGATGCCGCGCCAAAGCAGTCTGGTCAAGAGCATAGGCATGTCAGTTTTGAGAAGGCGCAGTCAAAAATTGCATAAAAAATTCGTTCACCCCTCGAGTAACGTCACGCGCGCGACATGTGAATTTAGAATAGCATTGTGAAGGACGGGCCCATCCACTAGCGTTACGGCCACCAACAGAGGATTGAACCATGAAACTTCGTTATCTGGCGGGCACCGCCGCTCTTGCTTTGGTAGCAGGTGCTGCGCAGGCCGATTACACTCTTAACATTGTCCATATCAACGACCTTCACAGCCGTATTGAGCCGATCAACAAATACGACTCGACCTGTAAGGCCGAGGACAATGCGGAAGGCAAATGTTTCGGTGGCTATGCCCGCGTTGCAACCAAAATTGCCGAGCTGCGTGAGCAATTCAAAGACGAGAACCTGATCGTTCTGGACGCCGGCGACCAGTATCAAGGCTCGCTGATGTACACCACCTATAAGGGTGACGTCGAAATCGAGCTGATGGAAAAAGTTGGCTTTGATGCGATGGCCGTGGGCAACCACGAATTTGATGATGGCCCCGAAGGTCTGCTCAAGCTGGTGGACGGCGTGTCGTTCCCGGTGATTTCAGGCAACATCGACGTGTCCCAATCGGATATCCTGAAAGGCAAAGTCACCAATCACGTGGTTCTAGAGGTCGGCGGTCAAAAGATCGGCGTGATCTCGGCGCTGGCCACAGACACATCTGAGACCTCCAGTCCCGGCGAGCAGGTCATCTTCCAGGATGAGATCGACAGCCTTCAGGCCGATGTTGATGTGCTGAGCGCAGAAGGTGTGGACAAAATCATCGCTCTGAACCACGTTGGCGTCACCAAAGACATGGAAATCGCAGCCGCGGTCACCGGTCTGGACGCAGTTGTCGGCGGTCACTCGCATACCAAATTCTCGAACACCGAAGACGGCGCTATGGCCTATCCGACCATGGTGGGCAATGTGCCGGTTGTGCAGGCCTATGCCTATTCTAAGTATGTCGGCCTCCTGACGCTTAAGTTTGACGATGCGGGCAATGTGACATCGGCGACTGGTGACACCATTCTGCTGGATGCTTCGGTTGCAGAAGATCCTGCCATTGTCGCCCGTGTGGCCGAACTGGCTGGTCCGATTGCCGAAATGAAAGAGCGTGTTGTCGCCTCGACCGCTGAGCCCATCGACGGCGAGCGTGGTTCCTGCCGTGCGGTCGAATGCCCGATGGGCAACATCATTACCGATGCGATGCTTGACCGTGTGAAAGATCAAGGCGTTGAAATCGCAATCCAAAACGGTGGTGGCATTCGTGCCTCTATTGATGCGGGCGAAGTCACCATGGGCGAGGTTCTGACCGTATTGCCGTTCCAGAACACGCTGTCGACCTTCCAGGTTTCGGGTGCCACTGTGGTTGCCGCGCTGGAAAATGGCGTGTCGAAAATCGAAGAAGGCGCTGGCCGCTTCCCGCAGGTGGCCGGGATGACCTATACCTTTGACGCTTCGAAACCCGCAGGCGAGCGTATTTCGGACGTGATGGTTGGCGGCGCTCCAATCGATCTTGAAAAGGTCTATGGCGTGGTGTCCAACAACTATGTGCGCAACGGCGGAGACGGGTACAAAATGTTCCGTGACGCTCAGAACGCCTATGACTTTGGCCCGGATCTTGCGGACGTAACTGCAGAATACATGGCGAAAATGGGTCCGGTTAAGCCCTACACCGACGGTCGTATCACTGCGAAGTAATCGTAGATTTCAATGATCAAGAGGCCCCCGAATAGGGGGCCTTTTTTGTTTGCGTCCGGGCTCATCCTGTTCGATCTTTGGGCTATGTGTGGACGTCTTGCTGTCACTCTTCCCAACGATGCCATGGCTCAGCTCTTTGACGCTGCGCCGGCCAATGATCTGCCGGGTACCCCGAACTTTAACGTGTGCCCCACAACCCAGATCCCTGTTGTCTTGGCGGGCACAGAGCGACGGCACTATGCGCCCATGCGTTGGGGGTTCATTCCAAGTTGGTACCAATCTCCAACGGACGGTCCGCTGCTCATCAACGCCCGTGCCGAGACGATTGCCGAGAAACCCGCTTTTCGCGAGGCCTGTCGTCAGCGGCGCTGTATCATTCCGGCATCCGGGTTCTATGAATGGACCAAAGATCCCGTTGGAAACCGTCTGCCCTGGTACATCTTCCGCAGCGACGGCGCCCCGCTGGCCTTTGCGGCCGTCTGGCAGGATTGGCGACGGGGTGATCTCGCGTATCGCTGCTGTGCTATCGTGACGACGGGGGCCAACACGTCATTAGCAGAAATTCATCACAGAATGCCGGTGGTTTTGGAGCCAAAGGACTGGGGAAAATGGTTGGGTGAAGAGGGGCACGGGGCTGCGCCGTTGATGCGCGCCGCAGATGAGGATCTGCTGTCCTTTCACCGGGTTGACCCTGCCGTGAACTCTAACCGGGCTGCGGGGCCTGAGCTGATCGAAGTGATTGAACCGTTTTGAACGGCACTTCAGAACCGTAGGTCTCACACGAAAAAGGGGCAGGACATTGTCCCACCCCTCGATTTTCGTAATGTTTCTCTGGATCAGCCGCCGAAGTCATCCAGCATGATGTCTTCGCGATCCACACCCAGATCCAATAGCATGTTGATCACGGATTGGTTCATGATGGGCGGGCCACACATGTAGAATTCGCAATCTTCAGGCGCCGGGTGGTTCTTGAGATACTCTTCGTAGAGAACGTTGTGGATGAAGCCGGTGTAGCCGCTCCAATCGTCCTCGGGCATCGCATCCGACAGGGCCACGTGCCATGTAAAGTTCGGGAACTCTTCGGCCAGCGAGTCGAAATCTTCGACGAAGAACATCTCTTTCTTCGAGCGCGCACCATACCAGAAGGTGATCTTGCGATCTTTGTTCTTAAGACGCTTGAGCTGGTCAAAGATGTGGCTCCGCATTGGCGCCATACCCGCACCACCGCCAATAAAGACCATCTCTTTTTCGGTTTCGCGGGCGAAGAATTCGCCAAACGGACCGGAGATGGTGACTTTGTCACCGGGCTTGAGGTTGAAGATGAAGGACGACATCTGACCAGCTGGGATCCCAACCGAGCCCGGAGGCGGCGAGGCCACGCGGACGTTGAGCATAATTAGGCCCTTCTCGTCCGGGTAGTTGGCCATCGAGTAGGCGCGCTCGATTGGTTCGGTCACTGCGGAATCATACTGCCACAGGTTAAACTTGTCCCAGTCTTCGCGGTATTCTTCCTGAATGTCGAAGTCGGTGTACTTCAGCTGGTGCGCAGGCGCTTCGATCTGAATGTAGCCCCCTGCGCGGAAGTTCACGTCTTCGCCTTCGGGCAGTTCGAGAACAAGGTTTTTGATGAAGGTGGCAACGTTTTCGTTCGAGCGAACGGTACATTCCCACTTTTTCACGCCGAAGACCTCTTCGGGAACTTCAACTTCCATGTCCTGCTTGACTGCAACCTGACACGACAGACGGTCGCCACAGGCCGCTTCACGCTTGGTGATGTGGCTTTCTTCGGTGGGCAGGATCGATCCGCCCCCCGCATGAATTTTCACACGACACTGCGCGCAGGTGCCACCACCGCCACAGGCAGAGGGGACAAAGAGTTTTTGCTCAGCCAGCGTTTGCAGCAGCTTGCCGCCCGCTGGAACCGAGATGGTTTTCTCACCGTTGATGGTGATGTTCACGTTGCCGGTCGACACGAGGCGCGACCGCGCGGCCAAGATCACCGCGACAAGCGCAAAAACGATCAAGGTGAACAGAATGATGCCTAGGCCAAATGTTGCCATAACCCGAGCCCCTTAGAGTTTCACGCCGGAGAAGGACATAAAGGCCATGGCCATTAGTCCTGCGGTGATGAAAGTGATGCCTAGGCCCTGAAGACCATCGGGAATGTCCGAATATTTGAGCTTTTCGCGCACGCCGGCCATTGCTGTGATCGCCAGTGCCCAGCCAAAGCCAGACGAAACGCCATAGGTCGCTGCCTCGGCAAAGTCATAGCCCCGTTCCACCATGAAGAGCGAGCCACCCAGGATGGCGCAGTTCACGGTGATCAGCGGCAAGAATACACCCAGCGCGTTGTAGAGCGGCGGGAAATACTTATCGAGCACCATCTCAAGGATCTGAACCAGTGCTGCTATCACACCGATGTAGGAGATCAGACCAAGGAAGGTCAGGTCAACATCGGGGAAACCGGCCCATGCCAGCGCACCGGGTGCGAGGAGATAAGTCAGAATCAAGTTGTTGGCGGGCACGGTGATCGCCTGAACGATCATGACCGAGATACCAAGACCAATCGCTGTCGAGATCTTCTTGGACACCGCAATGAAGGTGCACATGCCAAGGAAGAACGACAGGGCAAGGTTTTCAACAAAGACTGCCTTGACCGCAAGTGAAAGCAAACCTTCCATCAGTGACCCTCCACCGATTGAATTTTATATTCACGCTCTTCCACCTGGTCTGTTTTCCACGAACGGAACGCCCAGATGATCAGACCAATGATGAAGAACGCCGACGGCGGCAGAAGCAGCAGGCCGTTGGGGACATACCAGCCACCGTTGTTGACGGTTTCCAGAATGGTCACGCCGAACAGGCTGCCTGAGCCAAAGAACTCGCGGATCACACCAACCATCATCAGGATCAACCCATAGCCCAAGCCATTGCCGATGCCGTCGATGAAGCTGTCTAGCGGAGGGTTCTTCATGGCAAAAGCTTCAGCGCGGCCCATCACGATACAGTTGGTGATGATCAGACCAACAAAAACCGACAAGGTTTTCGAGATTTCAAAGGCATAGGCCTTCAACATCTGGTCGACCAGGATCACCAACGAAGCGATGATAACCATCTGAACAATGATCCGGATCGATCCAGGGATCTGGTTACGGATCATCGAAATGAACATCGATGAGAAGGCCGTTACCAAGGTTACCGCGATGGACATAACAAAGGCCACTTGCAACGAGGATGTCACAGCAAGAGCGGAACAGATGCCCAGAACCTGAAGAGTGATCGGGTTGTTGTCGACCAGTGGATCGACAAGCATATCTCTACGTTTATGCGCCATTACACTTTCCCCGCCTTGAGATTATCCAAGAACAGTTTGTAGCCGGTTTCACCCAACCAGAATCTCACAAGATTGTGGACACCGGCTGTGGTGAGGGTCGCGCCTGCCAAAGCATCGATATGATACTCGGGCCCCGCAGCCGGAACGGCTTTGGTGACACTGATTTGAAGCTCGCCGCTTTCATCCGCCAGTTTTTTACCGGCCCAGAGCGCTTTCCAGCGGGGATTGTCCACCTCAGCACCCAAGCCCGGAGTTTCTGCGTGCTCGTAGAACTGCAGGCCAAAGATGTCGTTGCCGTTCTCTTCCAGAGCGATAAAGCCATAGAGCGTTGACCACAGACCGTAGCCATGCAGCGGAAGAATAACCTTATCAATCTCACCTGCATCGTTACGCAGCAGATAGACGGTGACAAATTTGCCCTGACGGCCAATGCCCGCCGGGTCATCCGTCAGAGCCGCGGAGGTTGCGGGATCGTCTGCGGCGGTGCGATCGTCAAAGGTGGCCGGATCAAATTCGGTCGTAAACGTCCCTGTGGCCAGTTCGAGGATGCGGGGTTCAAAGGCCTGAAAGGCCTCAACCACATCTTCGCTTGGATCGTAAATGCCTGCGACCTGCAGAATGTTGATCTGCTTGTCTTTGAGTGCGTTCACTTCTTGCAGCGGGCGCAGCGCAACCGCGGCGGCCGAAACAATCATCGAGGCCACAAGACACAGCGAAATCGCAACAAAGAGGGTTTTCCCGACGGTATCCGGCGGAGCGGCCAGGAAACGGCGGATGAAGCCTTGGGGCTCGGACGGGGTCTGTTGTTTATCAGACATGACGTTTTGCCCTGCGTTTGATGTTGGCCTGAACAACAAAGTAGTCGATCAGCGGCGCAAACACGTTGCCGAAGAGGATGGCAAGCATCATGCCTTCCGGGAATGCGGGGTTGATGACACGGATCATGACCACCATGAAGCCAATCAACGCACCATAGATGTAACGGCCCATGTTGGTGTGTGCGCCCGAAACGGGTTCGGTCACCATGAACACCAGACCAAAGGCATAGCCACCCACAACAAGGTGCCAGTACCACGGCATGGCGAACATCGGGTTGCTGTCAGAGCCGATCCAGTTCAGCAGCAGCGAGAAGCCAATCATGCCGGCCATACAGCCCACAACCATCCGGTAGTTGGCGATTTTGGTGGCCAGCAGGAAAGCCAGCCCCAGCAATGCTGCAAGCGTGGATGTTTCACCCATCGAGCCCGGGATAAAGCCAAGGAAGCTGTCCCACCAGGTCACGCCACGCGCGGCGAGTTCCTGGAAGCCATCCGAGGCTGAAACCGCCAGTGCTGTTGCGCCGGTGAAGCCGTCTACGGGCACCCAGACGCTGTCTCCTGACATGGCTGCAGGGTAGGCGAAGTACAGGAAGGCACGGCCGGTCAGGGCCGGGTTGAGGAAGTTTTTGCCGGTGCCGCCAAACACCTCTTTGCCGATCACCACACCAAAGATGATGCCTAGTGCCACCTGCCAGAGCGGCGTGGTCGCTGGAACAATCAGTGCATAGAGCATCGAAGACACGAGGAAGCCCTCGTTCACTTCGTGTTTGCGCACGGTGGCAAAGATGACTTCAAAGATACCACCTGCAACCAGTGTCACAACGTAGATCGGCAGGAAGTACAGCAACCCGTGCAGCATGTTGGCAATAGGGTTTGCGGCGTTAAAACCGATCCCCAAGCCTTCGATGATGGCAGCGCGCCAGCCAGAGGCACCAAAGTCAGCAATCGCAAGATTGGTCTGATACCCAGTGTTATACAACGCCATCAAGATACACGGGATCGTTGCCAGCACCACGTAGGTCATGATGCGTTTCATATCGATATATGAACGCGCATGTGGTGCAGCGGTGGTCACCGTCTTCGGCGTGTAAAGAAAGCTCTCGACCATCTCGTAAATTGGGAAATACTGTTCCCATTTGCCGCCTTTCACAAAGTGCGGCTCGATCCGATCGAAGAAGTTACGCAAGCCCAAGGTTTACCCCTCCTTCTCGATCTTCGTCAGGCTGTCGCGAAGCGCGATGCCATATTCGTATTTGGCTGGGCAGGCAAAGCCCACCAGCCCAAGATCTTCTTCATCTAGTTCCATCGCACCCAGCGCCTGCGCCTGATCGGTGTCCATCACCAGCAAAGCACGCAGCAATTGGGTGGGCAGGAAATCCTGCGGCATCAGTTCTTCGAAAGTGCCAAGCGGTACCATCGCGCGGCGTCCACCGTTCATGTTAGACGTAAGCGGGAACGTGCGTTTGGAGAGTGCAGAACCCAGAACCGGCTGAATGGCGTATTTCGCAAACATCGGACGAATCCAGCCCATCGGGATCTGTTTGCGATCTTCCTCGATCAAAGTGATCTGCCGCGCATAACGCCCCAGATAAGCCGCCGGGCCTTCTCCTGCGCGGCCGCTGAGAACCGAGCCCGAGATCACGCGAACGGGCAGATCCTGAGGTAGGTCTGATTTGGTGACGTCAGCCATCGATGCCCCGGCAACGGTGCGCACCAGACGGGGATCTTTGCAGACCGGACCAGCAAGCGAAATCACGCAAGAGGCGTCATAGGTATGTGTCAGAAGCAGACGCCCGATGACGATGACGTCCTGATACCCGAGTGTCCAGACAGTCTCATCGCCCTTCGGAGGCGCGAGGAAGTGAATGTGTGTACCTGCAAGACCGGCTGGATGCGGCCCGGAGAAGGCGGCGGCCTCAACACCAGAGACGTCACCGCCGGGCACTGTCGAACCGTCTTCATGGCACAGATAGGTTGCACCATCGGTAAGTTTGGTGATCGCCTCAAGGCCAGCTTCAAAGGCGGCTTTGTCTTCTGCGATAATTAGCGCAGGGTCCGCCGCCAATGGCTCGGTGTCCATTGCGGTGACAAAGATAGCCTTGGGACGTGTGTCAAACGCAGGCACCTTGGAGTAGGGCCGGGTGCGGAACGCGGTCCATAGACCGGCTGCACAGAGACGCTCAACCAGACCTTCCGCCGTGGATACATCGCCAACCGACGAAAAATCGACGGGATCAGCAGATCCTTCGATCACCTCGATCTCGATGCTGATCAGCTTACGCCGTGCCCCGCGATTGATCGCTTTTACACGACCGGCCACGGGTGAGACGATATTCGCCTCAGGCAGATCTTTATTGATGAGAACCGGGGTGCCTGCGGCTACCGTGTCGCCTTCGGCAACAAGGATGCGCGGTTTAAGGCCGATGTAATCGTCACCCAGAATCGCAACAGTGCTCACAGGTGGAGCAGTGTCAATTTCGGTCCTGGGTGCGCCTTGAATGGGCACATTCAGGCCTTTTCTTAGCGGAAAGCGCGTCAACGTCATGAACCTCTAGCGGAGTTTTGTTGGGCTTATGCGACAAGTGCGTGTCGGACGAAAGCAGAAATTTCTGAATCGCTGTCTGCGATTTTTGGGTTGAAAAGGCTCTGAATGTCGCCGAAAAGCCCTTCAAACTGATATCAAAGCCCAATCGACCGAGAAAAGGGGTTTCTTCCTTGTCCAACCCGATCGCGTTCTCCCGCCGCACTTTCATGCTGACGCCTCTGGCGCTGGCAGCCTGCAAATTCGGCTCTAACGTCCTTGAAATCGCTGGTTTTACCATGGGCACCACATACAATGTGGTTGCTGTAGATCCGTCGGGTTCTGTCGATGAAACTGTCGCTCAGGCGCGAATCAATGACGCTTTGGCGCTAGTGAATCGCCAGATGTCCAACTGGGATGACACCTCAGAAATCTCGCAGTTCAACGCCCAGACATCGACAAACACAATTTCTGTGTCTGAAGATCTCGCAAAAGTGATGGACGCGGCCGAAGCCGTTCACATCGCAAGCGAGGGTCGTTTTGACACTACTATGGGTCCGTTGATCGAACTTTGGGGCTTTGGCGCCAAAGGCGACAAGACCATGCCGAGCGCTGAGGCTGTTGCCGAGGCCAGCGCACGTGCGGGTCACGCCAATACCCTGCGTGTAGAAGGCGGTGCGCTGCGCAAAACTCAGGCAGACGCCAATGTCTATCTCGCCGCGATTGGCAAAGGCTATGGTGCGGACAAAGTTGGTCAGGCGCTCGAAGAGTTGGGGATCACCGACTACATGGTTGAGATCGGTGGCGATCTCTATGCATCGGGACGTAACCCAGAAGGTCAGCCTTGGCAGATCGGGATCGAGAAGCCCGCGGCACTCTCGGGTGGCGTTCTGGATGTTGTAGGCGTTTCGGGTCTGGGTCTGGCGTCGTCGGGTGATTACCGCAACTACTTCGAAGAAGATGGTCAGCGGTTCTCGCATGTGATTGATCCAATCACAGGCCGTCCCATCACGCACAAAACAGCCTCCGCGACTGTTCTGGCAGAAAACGCAATGATGGCAGATGCTTGGGCAACCGCGATGCTGACCCTTGGGCGCGAGCGTGGCCTGAAAGTGGCGGATGCACATAACATTGCCGTGTTGTTCATTGATCGTGACGAAGCAAGCACCGATCTTACGTTCAAGATCACAGCAAGCGCACGTTTTGCCGAGCTGACAGCATAACTTAGACATAAAGGCGTAGCATTCATGGCCACGTTCCTCTTCACCTTCGGTTTTCTTCTCATAATCATGCTGGGCATGGCGCTTGGCGTTATTTTGATGAACAAGACCATCAAGGGAAGCTGTGGTGGCCTGAATGCGATCAGCGGTGCAGACAAATGTGTTGTCTGCAGCAAAGACGTCGACCCTGACAGCCCTTTGCGCGACCGACTTCAATGCCCTCGCGCAAAGAAAATGCTAGAGAATATGGAAGCCTCTTAAAGAGAGGCGCCCATTGGCACAAAGCCAAGAAACAGCAGCCCAAGAGCCGCAAAAGCCCCATAGAGCCATAGCTGCCATCGCGGTCCTTCCGCCTTCCAGACCCGGCGATATTGCATGCCGCACAGGCAAGCCAACGTGAAAATCACGGTTGCGATCATTGGGCTTAGCGTGATCTCAGGCAATTTTAACTCCGCCAAAACTGATTTTGCGTTATGCTGCTAGCTATAACCAATGAATTTCTTTTGGGAGGAGCGTGCAGCCATGCCAACGTCATATCAGGCACCGATGCGCAAAGATCAAGCCAAGTCCCGCAGCCAGAGCCAGAGTTCTGAGACAAACCTGAATTCTGAACTGGCGACTGTTGCAGATGTTTTGGGTCGAAAGGGTGGGGACGTCTTTTCGATTTCCCCTGATGAGACATTGCATCATGCGGTCGAAATTCTCCGCGATAAACATATCGGCGCATTGATGGTGACCGATGAGACAGGCGCGCTTTGCGGCATCTTGTCGGAACGTGATATCGTCCGCAAATTGGCGGATACGCCCGGGCAAACTCTGCCACAGCGTGTTGGAGATGTTATGACAACCGAGGTTGTGACCTGTGCCAAAGGCGATCCGCTGGTCTCGGTCCTCAAACAAATGACCCAGGGCCGTTTTCGCCATATGCCGGTTGTAGAGAATGCTTCGTTACTTGGCATGGTGACCATCGGCGACGTCATCGGATTCCGTTTGAATGAACTCGAGCACGAGGCGCTCCAGCTCAAACAGCTCATCGTCGGCTGACACCGGTGTGTGATTGCTGAAATTGTCACCTCCCTGACTGATTTAAGGGGGGTGGTTTCTTAGTGACAATGCCGTGCGTGCCTCTCAAACCTGTGATTTTGGCCAAAGTCAGGTTTTGGTGCATACTCTAATGATGATGGCACGCGCTGTAACCTTTTTCGTTGTCGGGCATTTCGCTTTGGCCACCGTGGCTTGGGCAGACGGATGTCCAGCTGCGCCCGATCACAACGACGCGTTGCAACCCTTGTTTGAGGCGTTGCAAACTGCGCAGGGTGATATGGAAGCCCGGCAAATTTCAAATCAGATGTGGCAGTACTGGGCGGACGCACCGGATGAGCCCAGCCAATCGATGTTGGACGAGGGGATGAGCGCGCGCGGTGTGTTTGACTTCTTCCAGGCCCTGGAGCGGTTTGACGCGCTTGTCGCCTACTGTCCGTTTTACGCAGAAGGTTATAACCAGCGTGCCTTTGTGAACTACCTGCGCCAGGACTATGAAGCGGCCTTGCCGGATTTGGATCGGGCTATAGAACTTAATCCCCGACACATAGCGGCCTTGGCCGGGCGCGCCTTGACCTTGATCGCTTTAGGGCACGAGTTAGAAGGGCAGAAAAGCCTACGGTCCGCATTGGCTCTGAACCCTTGGCTCAGTGAACGTGTCTTACTGCGCCCATTACCCGGCGAAGAGCTATAGCCCGAAATTAGTGTTGGGTTTCATCCACTGTGTCGACGGTGAAATAGAAATCTTCCGCATGATCTCCCCAAATCACATCATCGGGCACACTTTCGGGTCCTGCCAGAAACACATTTGACCCAAAAAATCCGTGCATCCGGGACAGACGCTCCATACGGGGGTTTGTCAGTTGACTATAAAACACTTGCTGGTCAGGTCGTTCGCGAAGCTCATCGATTTTTGCACGATGCGCCGCAACGCAGGCATGATGTTGTGCGGCAATCTCCGGATCGGCCATTAAGGCCGCCAGTTTCTCTTCCATCATGGGAATACGCGTCATGATCGAGCGCTCTTCGGTGGCGTTGTTATTCATACGAAACCAGTAGGCGAGACCCTGATCACGATCGACATGGTTCACCCTGCCACGATCCCGTTTCACTAGAAAGCTTTCGGCATTTCGCACCGCGTAGTGGTTGAGCGACACGAGATCATATCCATAGGTTTCTGTCGTCGATCGCCAAGCGTTGCGAAATTCTTCTTTCGGCAGAGGATCTCCGGACCCATTGACCCAGTTGATCTCTTCCCAGAGCTGCGGCCGAAGCCCTTTGGGTCGATGAACACCCATCTTCTTAAAGATACCGATGTTGCGGAACAGGGTTTTAAACCCCCAAGCTTGATGCGGTTTGGGCGAAAACTCAAAGGCGCAGCGGTCGAACTGGCCAATGGTATGAATATCCTCAAAGAGATGGAGATCGGAATTGCCAAACAGCCGCCAGGTGCAGCTGATCATATTGGCGTCACCCACAGCGTCGTAGAGCGCGGCAAGCGTCCCATCCCCAACTTTGACGTTCAGGAATTCGTCAACATCCATGCAGATCGCCCAGTCTGCGTTTATCAGCATGGGTTCATCTTCCGCAGCCTGAAGGGCGGCGTGCTGGGGTTTTAATCCAACCTCACGAAAGGGGTTTTCGCGATGCTGCAAGATACCTTTGCTCTGCAGCAAATCAAACATGGTGTCCGTGCCGTCGTCACAGTCATTGGTGTAAACAAGAAAGTTCTGCACCCCAATGGCCTGGTGATAGGCAAGCCATTCTAGGATAAACGGGCCTTCGTTCTTCATCGTCGTGACAATTGCGGTGCGTACATCTTTTTTCGACGCAGATTCAGCTTTTATCCGAGGCAAACGAACCGGCTTGAATTGATGAAGACGTTTCGCCGTTTGAAGCAATAGTTTGTTTTCGACCAGCGATGTTTTCGGCACGATCAGGCTGGCGCGGTCCGAGGGGTGGCGAATGGCCATATATCGGAAAAAACTTGTTTCCCCACAAACCTGTGTTTTCGGAATGCGACGGGTCAGCAGGAGGCTTTTCTCGCGCAGTTGAGGCAGTGCGACACACCATCTTTGACGGAATTTGGGATTGTCGAATTGCGTGCAAATATGATCGGCATAGCTCGGTGGTTGGGCTTCACGCACCCGCCACGGATAACAATGTTGTCCCTCTAGCAAAACGACCTGCCCGGGGTGGGCCGCAGCCATGTCAAACGGGGTCTGAAAAGCGCGTTTGTTCAGAAGCTTGCCGGGAGCTTCGAACAGCAGATCACATATGTCGATGTTTGCAGCGGCCAGGGATTTGCCCAACCAACGATGTCTCGCGATTTCATAGATGGCTGTTTCGAAAAGCGGCGAGACCCACGGATCGGGGGGCGGAACCTCCATCCGGTCATGACCGGGGGCTTCTCGAACACACCAAGGATGCGCCTCCGCAGGTTTTGTCGGATCTCCTAGCGGGACAGGGGATTCAATCAAAATGGCACGAAAGGGGACCCGCAGAGCGTCGATGGCTGACTTTAAGGTGACTAAGTCGGATGTTTCAGGGGCGGCGCGATTGAAAATCACGGCCCCTGTCATATTGAAATGGATGTGGTGATACTTGATCCATTCAAGAACCGTTTCAATCGGTTCCCCATTTCGCGTTGCAATGGCCACGTTGCGACCGGCAAGAATATCGTTTTCTGGGGTGGAAGGGCTGAGCCCAACCGGCGTCGCGTCAAGCCGGGCATAGGCACCACCGTTCAGGGAGGTCGCATCACCACTATCTAATCCCAACGCAGTCTCAGCTTGTGGGATCGTAAGAGTTTTTGGAAAGATTGCGATACACCGACCATCGGGAAGCTCGATGGCGTCCAACAGGCGGACCCCACCAAAGCTTGGTGCAGAGATATGCCGGATATGCGCCTGAGCCATATTTGTACTCATTGCTGGCTCCTCCAGCTGCGCATCATGGGGTTGAGGATGGCCTTTGAGTTCTGAACCAAATTCAGTTTCGGTCGAATGTCCTGTGTCGCGTGCCCGCTTGGGATGGCTGCGCGCATAGTTGCCTCTCAGTCCGGCCATGTCCGGCTGGGTTCCCTTGGCATTCTTGGTGATGCACTTGGGATCAAATTGCTCTTTCGTAAATCGTATCAGCCTAAGACGAAGCTGGCCAGAGATCTGTTCTTTTCGAGATCAATGTGGAAAACGGAAAGCAAAAAGGGCCGCTGGTGCGGCCCTTGTCTGGTGTTATTCCCAATCTCCGGAGAACCCTTTGGGCACCATGAGAATGTCTCGGTCGACATTGGTGATGTCGGTATGCCCGGTGAGAGCCATGGAAATATCCATTTCCTTATGGATGACCTCCAAGGCCTTGGTGACACCGGCTTGCCCCATGGCCCCAAGGCCGTAGACATAGGCCCGGCCAATCATGCAGCCCTTGGCCCCCATCGCGACGGCTTTCAGCACATCCTGCCCCGAGCGTACGCCGCTATCGAGATGCACTTCGATCTTGTCTCCCACGGCATCAAGAATGGCGGGCAGCGCTCGGATGGAGCTGAGCGCGCCGTCGAGCTGGCGGCCACCATGGTTGGACACGATGATCGCATCTGCGCCAACGTTACAGGCTTCAATGGCGTCGCGCGGATCCATGATACCTTTGATGATCAGAGGACCATCCCACATTTTACGGAATTGCCGGATACGGTCCCAATCCAGTGACTGGTCAAAGCTCTCGGCGGTCCATGTTGTGAGCGACGAAGCATCCGTTACACCTTTGGCATGTCCAACGATGTTGCCAAAGAATCGGCGTTTGGTTTGCAGCATACCAAGCCCCCAGGAGACCTTGGTCATCATGTTCGCCACGGATTTCGGGGTAAGCTTTGGCGGGGCGGACAATCCGTTTTTCAGATCCTTATGGCGCTGTCCCAGAAGCTGAAGATCAACTGTGATGACCGCCGCCGAACACTTGGCGTCTTTCGCGCGATCAAACAGGCGCTGCATATAGTCATCGTCTTTCAGGGTGTAGACCTGCATCCAGAACGGCGCGTCGGTGTTTTCCGCCACATCTTCAATCGAACAGATCGACATGGTGGAGAGGCAATAGGGAACCCCGAACTCCGCGGCTGCTTTTGCGGCTTTGATTTCCCCGTCAAAGTGCTGCATGCCTGTGAGGCCTACAGGGGCCAGTGCGACGGGCATGGCCACGTCCTGACCTATCAGCTGAGTCTTTGTTGACCGTCCTGCCATGTCCAAGGCGACGCGCTGGCGCAGGTAAAGTTTGTCAAAATCGCTCGAATTTTCACGAAAGGTCTGTTCGCTCCAGCTGCCAGATTCGCAGTAATCGTAGAACATTTTAGGAACTTTGCGACGATAGATCCGTTTAAGGTCTTCGATTTCAGTGATGACAGGCATGAATTCCGCTCTAACTGGCTAAATTGGTAAGGGTTGATTACCAAAGGGGGCGGTGAATGGCAAGTCACCGAAGGAAAAGTGGACGTTGGCGTTAACAGGGAATTCACGCGTCTGCCTATACATAAGGCTACACGCATTGGAGGGCTGTATGAGAGGCCTGATTTTTACAGAATTACTGACCATGGCCGAAACAACCATGGGTGAGGATGCCGTAGATGACATCCTTGACGAACTGCCGTTGTCTACGGATGGCGCCTATACCTCGGTCGGGAATTACCCCGGAGCCGAGTTTCTGGCTATTGTCTCGGCGATTTGTATAAAAACTGGTGCAATAATCGACGACTACCTGCAGCGATTTGGTAGCTGGATGATGTCGCGTATGTCACAAACGCATAAGACGTTTTTTGCCGACAAAGATGATGCACTTGCGGCGCTTGAGGCCGTGGATGGCGAACTTCAGGCCGAGGTGCACAAGTTATATCCAGACGAAATTGTACCAAATTTGAACACCAAACGAATTGACGAAAACGCAATAGAGATGACGTATCACTCCGACCGCTCCTTTTCAGCATTCCTTCTGGGGATGGTGCAGGGGTGTGTGGATTTCTTTGGTCAGACGGCCGAAGTGACAGCCATAGAATTGGCTGGGGGATCACCCGGAAACGCGGCGTTTCAAGTAAGGTTGAAGGGATAGATCGTGAGTTTTGTCTCAAATGACGCGTCTGATGACCGGGTGTCGCGCAAGCGGTATCTTCGTGAGCGACGAGCGAGAGAAGAAGCCGAGGCGCTGCTCGAAGAAAAGAGCCGTGTGCTTTTTGATGCGAACCAAGAGCTGAAACAACAAGCCACCGAACTTGAACGGGTCGTGCGAGAGCGAACCGAAGAACTAGAGCGCGCGAAAACTGCGGCTGAAGAAGCCAATGACGCAAAAACCTCGTTTTTGGCGATGATCAGCCACGAAATCCGGACGCCCCTTAATGGTGTTCTAGGTATGGCGTCGGCCTTGTCCGAGACGGAGATGGATGAAGGTCAGGACGCCATGGTCGACCTGATCCTGTCTTCGGGTCAGGGTCTGTTGACCATGTTAAACGACCTGTTGGATTTGACGAAAATCGAAGCCCAGCAGATGGATCTGGAATCTATCTCATTTGACCTTCCCAAACTGATCCGCGAAGTCTTTCAGCTTTTTTCGGTCACCGTGAGCGACAAGGGTTTGCGCTTTGACCTGGATCTGGGGCCCGGGGCCCAGGGCCGCGTCAAGGGGGATCCCACACGTATTCGTCAGGTGCTTTCCAATTTGATGTCAAATGCCGTCAAGTTCACGGAAACCGGTGGTGTGTCTCTGGCCGCGAGCGTGGAAGAGGGTTTTCTGACGCTTGAAGTTACCGATACCGGTATCGGAGTCCCCGAAGAAAAGCGAGACAAGCTCTTTAAGCCGTTTTCGCAAACGGATAGCTCGGTCAGCCGCACGCATGGTGGCACAGGGCTCGGGCTGGTTCTGTCGCAGCGGATTTGCCGCATGATGGGAGGCGACCTGTCTTATTCGCCCGGGGACGGTCGGGGATCGGTCTTCACAGCAACCGTGCAAATTGCCGCGACTGAGGAGCTTGATCAGGTCCCACAGGATCCGGCCTTTGATGCGGATGCTTATCTGACAAAGAAAACATGGCGCATTTTGGCGGCAGAAGATAATGAGACCAATCGCAAAGTTCTCGAACTTTTGCTCAAGCGGTACGAATTCGATCTTGAGATTCTGGAGGACGGGGCACAATTGGTACGCCGTTTCCAAGATGCCCCGTCAGATCTGGTTCTGTTGGATGTGAATATGCCGGTTCTGACTGGCCCAGAAGCGGCGGCCCGGTTGCGTGTCTTTGAGCGAGCGTCGCGCAGAAGTCCGGTCCCGATCATTGCCCTGTCTGCCAATGCGATGACCCATCAGGTGCAGCAATATCTGCGTCAAGGCATTGATGCCCATGTCGCCAAGCCCGTCAGCCGCGAAGATCTGGCCGCTCAAATGGCCAGACTGCTTCGCAGGGTGCATGGCGATTAGGCCGAATGGGCGCCGTCTGCAAGTGAGCGGACAAACTCAAGAACTTCGGGCACTGGTTTGCCCGAAGCCATTTCAGATACGATAGCAGATCCGACAACACAGCCATCTGCCACCGACGCGATGTCGCGGGAATTGTCTGGTGTGCGAATGCCGAAACCTACGATGACGGGCAGATCGGTTGCTGATTTGATGCGAGTGACCTCTGGGGCCACATCGCTGGCCGCGGCGGCCGCTGCGCCCGTGATACCGGTGATCGATACGTAATACACAAAGCCAGAGGTGTTCTGCAGAACCTTGGGCAGGCGTTTCTCGTCTGTGGTAGGGGTCGCTAGGCGGATGAAATTCAAACCCGCCGCTTGAGCCGGAACGCAGAGTTCGCTGTCTTCTTCGGGTGGCAGATCTACGATGATCAGACCATCAATGCCCGCTTCATTTGCATCCGTAAGAAACTTGTCGACGCCGCGCGAGTAGATCGGATTATAGTAACCCATCAAGACAATCGGGGTTTCTTGATCCGTTTTGCGGAACGCGCGCACCATCTCGAGGGTTTTCTCGAGTGTCATGCCTGCATCCAGGGCGCGCTGCCCGGCCAATTGGATGGTTGGGCCGTCGGCCATTGGGTCGGTAAAGGGCAGGCCAAGCTCGATGATGTCGACACCTGCATCGGGCATGCCAAGCATAAGCTCCAGCGACCGATCCATATTCGGATCACCGGCCATCATATAGGCAACAAAGGCTTTTTTCCCGTCTTTGGCCAGCTGGGCAAATTTTGTGTCGATACGTGTCATGTTGGTCTCTCCGCACTTCACTTGATCTGTTGCCGGAAGCGCCGGGGAAAATCAATGGCGTCGCTTGGAAATTGCGCGAAGAACAAAAATTACCTCTCTATGTGACGCTTTTTTGACAGGGGTCAAAGTGAGGGCGCGTCGCATTCGATAGGGTTACGCCATAACGAGAAAAGGAGATTGCATGACCTCGACAGTGACCCCCATCGCCCCGGAACTTGGACAGGATTTACCCGAAGAAGTTCGCAAAGCCGCAGCTGAGGCAAAGGGTGAAGCGCCCGTAAAGGTACAGCCTAGCGAGGTCCAAGCGCCGCGTCCTGCAGTCAAAACTCAGCCCTCGCCTGACGACATTCGTCGTGCCTTTGAATCCGGGGAATATCCGTACACAAAGAAAATGCCGCGCCGCACCTACGAAAAGCAGAAGGCTGAGTTGCAGGCTGAGCTTTTAAAGGTGCAACATTGGGCGCTGGAAACAGGTCAGAAATTTGTGTTGCTGTTTGAGGGGCGAGATGCCGCCGGCAAGGGCGGGACGATCAAACGGTTTACTGAGCACTTGAACCCACGGCATGCGCGCGTCGTCGCTTTGAATAAGCCGACCGAAGAAGAGAGCGGTCAGTGGTATTATCAGCGGTATATCAATCATCTACCCACGTCAGGTGAGATCGTTTTGTACGACCGGTCGTGGTACAACCGCGCGGGTGTTGAACGTGTTATGGGGTTCTGTGAACCGGGCCAATATCTGGAATTCATGCGCCAGACACCCGAGTTAGAACGGATGATGGTGCGGTCCGGCATTCGTCTTTATAAATACTGGTTTTCAGTGACCCAGAATGAACAGCGCGACCGCTTCAAAAGCCGTGAAACCGACCCTCTGAAGCAATGGAAGCTTAGCCCGATTGACAAGGCATCGCTGAGCAAATGGGACGATTACACCGAAGCGAAGGAAGCGATGTTTTTCTACACCGACACGGCCGATGCGCCTTGGACGGTGGTGAAATCGGACGACAAGAAACGTGCGCGTCTGAATTGTATGAGACACTTCCTCTCGACTTTGGACTACCCGGGGAAAAACCACGAGATTGTGGGCGCGCTTGATCCGCTGATCGTGGGTGGGGCCAATCATGTGATCCACCGATCGGATCATATTCTTGGAACCGCGCTGCACCCGGATGCCCGCAAAAGCTAAAGCTCTTGTGGTGGGAAAAAGGGGCCGTGATTTTGCATCATGGCCCTTTTTGAATCGTCTAACGCAGCGCCCGGCTCAAAATGTCTTGAATGTCACTCAGTTCATCGAAGGTGTTTTGAAGGGCAGCCAAGGGGTTCGCAGTGAGTTCTTCATCAAGATCGTCCGCCCATGCCACAAGCCCTTTACGTCGCAGCAAATCCGACTGGGGGTGATCCTGAGGGTAAGGGGCGGGAACAGTTTTGAGGGCGGGAGGGTCAACGCGCCACGGCCCTGAGAGAAATGCTGCGGCCTCTTCGCCCAAGGGGCCATCCATCGCAGCACGCCATTGGTCAATCTGATGGCGTTCGAACTGCATTATTCCAGCACCGGCTGTGGCGTAATCTGCTGCAATCCCCAAGTACCACGCGCGCCCATCAGGCAAAGACCACATGACGTGTAGATGTGTGGTATAGGGCGTTTTGTCGTCGGAAAACCGCACATCTCGGTGCGGACGAAACAGCTTGCTGCGCGGGGCGGCACCGTATCGCGAAGCAAGCCAAGACGTCACCGCATCTGCCAGACGCTCGGTGGGACGTTTGATCTCGCTGTCGTAGCGGTTTCTGTTTGCGTTGAACCAATCGCGTGAGTTGTTTTCGGTCAGATCCCTTAGGAACGCACGTGCATTTGGTAATAGGTCGGACATATCAATCGGGACGGCCATAATACTCCTTTCAATCGCTACTCAACGATCCAAGAGTACCATAGAATCCACGTGCCGTTTGGCGGGCTATGCTTCTGAGAAGGAATCCTTGCCTTAGGATATGTGCAGGCATAAGGGCATAGTATGACTTCTGTACCTATGACATATCGCCAGCATACCAAAGCGGTGCTGGTACTCGGCCTGCCGTTGATTGGGGGGCAGGTTGCTCAATTTGCGATTGGGATGACCGATACCATCATGATGGGATGGTATGGTGTGCCTGAGCTGGCTGCGCTGACCTTGGCGACCTCCGTGTTCTTTGTTTTGTTCCTGCTGGGGTCGGGATTCGCCTTTGCGCTGATGCCGCTTGTGGCGACCTTTGCAGCGCAAGAGGATGAAACCCAGATCCGCCGAGCCACACGCATGGCGTTGTGGTGGTCGATCGGCTATTTCGTGCTGGTGATGCCCATTTTGTGGCTCTCTGAACCCATTCTACTGTCACTTGGTCAGGAGGACGGTACCGCGAGACTCGCGCAACAATACCTTCGAATAGCGGGTTGGGGTATGCTTCCCGGTCTGGGCATGATGGTCTTGCGCAACTATCTCTCCGCATTGGAACACGCCAGCGTGGTGCTCTGGGTCACGATCGCAGCTGTCTTGGTGAATGTTGTTGCCAACTATGCTTTGATTTTCGGAAATTTTGGACTGCCACGTTTGGGGATCGATGGGGCCGCGATCGCGTCTATTGTCGCTCAAAGCCTGATGCTATTGCTTGTTGTCCAATACGCGATCAAAGTTCTCCCGGAGCATCAGCTCTTTGTCCGGTTTTGGAACCCGGACCGCGAAATGTTGGTCAAAATCTTCGCAATCGGGTTGCCGATTGGCCTGACCACTTTGGCGGAATCCTCATTATTTTCCGGCGCCGCAATGTTGATGGGGACCCTTGGTGAGGTGCCCTTGGCGGCGCATGGCGTGGTTTTGAATTTGGCGGCGCTAACTTTCATGCTGCAACTCGGCTTGTCTCAGGCGGCCACAGTCCGAGCAGGGAATGCTTTGGGGCGTGGAGATGCCCCGCATCTTCAGGCAGGGGCCAAGGTTGTTATCGTGCTGAGCCTCGTGGGGGTAACCCTGTCTATGGTTCTTTTCCTGAGTTTCCCGGACCAGCTGATCAATCTATTCCTGAGCCCGGATGAACCCAAGCGGATGGCTATTCTTGAAATCGGTCGCATTTTATTGGTGATGGCTGTGCTGTTCCAGTTGGTGGATGCGATGCAGGTTGTGCACTTGGGCTTTTTGCGTGGGTTGCATGACACAGGCATCCCGATGGTGGTTGCTGTCATTTCGTATTGGGGGATTGGGTTCCCGGCGGCTTGGCTGTTTGGAACACAGATGGGCTTCGAGGGTGTCGGTGTTTGGAGCGGTCTGGTTCTGGGCCTGAGCGTCGCTGCTTTGCTCTTGGGGTGGCGGTTCTGGACCTGGGGCACCTCGCAGGTCAAACCTGTTTCATAGCGCGTCTTGCGCCAAAGGGTGCTTCGGACTAGAAGCACCCGCGTCAATCACTAATGGAGAGCGTCAGATGGGCTTTCGAATGGGTATCGTGGGTCTGCCGAATGTCGGCAAGTCGACCCTCTTTAATGCGCTCACCAAAACCGCCGCAGCGCAGGCGGCCAACTTTCCGTTTTGCACAATCGAACCGAATGTCGGTGACGTAGGTGTGCCTGACTCCCGGTTGGATACGCTGGCCGCCATTGCCAAATCGGCGAACATCATTCCGACGCGCATGACCTTTGTGGACATCGCGGGCCTCGTGAAAGGCGCGTCGAAAGGCGAAGGGCTGGGCAACCAATTCTTGGCTAACATTCGCGAAACAGACGCCATTGCCCATGTGCTGCGGTGTTTCGAAGATGACGATGTCACACACGTGGACGGTCGTGTTGATCCGGTTGAAGATGCGGAAACCATCGAGACCGAGCTGATCATTGCCGATATGGAAAGCATCGAGAAGCGTCTCGTGAACATTGTGCGCAAAGTGCGTGGCGGTGACAAAGAGGCGGTTCAGCAGGAACGTCTGATGAAGATGGCGATGGAGATGCTTGAGCAAGGCAAACCCGCGCGTCTTTGCGAAATCGACGCTGAGGATATGAAGCAGTGGAAGATGCTTCAGCTCTTGTCGACCAAACCGGTCCTCTATGTCTGTAACGTGGATGAGGGCGAAGCCGCTGACGGCAACGCTTTGTCTCAGCGTGTTGCTGAGATGGCCGCAGCACAGGGCAACACCCACGTTGTGATTTCTGCCAAGATCGAGGAAGAAATCAGCCAGTTGGAAGCCGAAGAAGCTGAGATGTTCCTTGGTGAACTTGGTCTGGAAGAGGCGGGTCTCGATCGTCTGATCCGTGCTGGCTATGAGTTGCTCCAGTTGCAGACCTATTTCACCGTCGGCCCGAAAGAGGCACGCGCCTGGACGATTAAAGAGGGCACACTTGCGCCACAGGCCGCGGGGGTGATCCATGGCGATTTCGAGCGTGGCTTTATCCGCGCCGAGACAATTGCCTATGATGACTATGTCGCATGTGATGGCGAAGGCGGAGCCAAAGACGCAGGCAAAATGCGCGCAGAAGGTAAGGGTTACGAAGTGAAGGACGGCGACGTTTTGCACTTCTTGTTCAATACCTGATCACAGATACCACGCCGATTTGTGACCCCGCAGCGCTTGGCCCTGCGGGGTTTTTTGTATTTTGATCCTAGTCAAAGTTTACAAAGCTAAAACATTCCAATAACGATATGTGAAACCTCAAACACGAGACCCAAAGATGAACCAAGGCGTGCCCAAATCAGACGATGTGAGTCTGGAACATTTTCCGGTGACGTTTTTTGCCACGGTGATGGGACTGGCGGGGATGACGTTGGCCTTACACGTGGTGGAGGCACGGTTTGGATGGGGCTCGGGCGCCTCTACCCTCTCCCTGTGGGTGACAATCGTTGACTTTATCGTTCTGGCTGCGGTCTATCTTTTGAAAGCGTTTCGATATCCCCATGCGGTGGTCGCTGAGTGGCATCACCCTGTTAAGATGGCTTTCTTTCCGGCGATCTCCATTTCGCTGCTGTTGATTGCAACGGCACTGCGTGACCAGATGCCAGATTTGGCGCTGGGGATTTGGTGCGTCGGAGCTATCGCTCAGGGCGGATTAACTTTGGCCGTAATCTCGGGATGGATTGGCCGTCGACCGTTTCAACCGATGCAAATCTCACCGGCTTGGTTCATCCCCGCCGTGGGCAATGTCATTGTGCCTGTGGCCGGTGTGCCGTTTGGGTTTGTTGAGCTGTCTTGGCTGTTCTTCTCAACCGGTGTTCTGTTTTGGATCGTGCTTCTGACACTTGTCATGAACAGATTGATTTTTCACGATCCTTTGCCGGGTCGTTTGCTTCCCACATTGGGAGTGCTGATCGCACCGCCGGCGGTGGCCTTTTTGGCCTGGTTGCAGCTGAATGGCGGCGAGATCGATGCTTTTGCCCGTATCCTCTACAACGCGTCTTTGGTGTTCGCAGCTATTGTGGCACTTCAGGCGCCGGGATTTGCCAAGCTGCCCTTTGTGCTGAGTTGGTGGGCGCTGAGCTTTCCGGTGGCGGGTCTGACGCTGGCAACAATGCACTTTGGCCGCCTGACAGGCTCGTCCACGCATGATGCGCTGGGGCTGGGCTTTTGGGCTGTCCTGCTGCTGATCATGGCAGGACTTATCGTGAGAACGATTCTTGCAAAAGTGCGGGGTGAGTTGTGTCGCCCCGAGTGAGGTTTAAGGCAGGGCCGAGTGTATCGCATCTGCGAGACGCGAAACTGCGTCTGATAGCTCTGCTTCGCTCGCGATAAAGGGCGGGGCAAGCAAAATGTGGTCGCCGTTCTTGCCATCTCGCGTACCGGGCATTGGATAACAGATCAAGCCCTTGGCGAAGGCCGCCTTTTTGATTTTCCCTGCCAAGCCCAATGATGGATCAAATGGGGTCTTGGTGTCGCGATCCGCGACAAGCTCGATCCCACGGAACAGCCCACGGCCACGGATATCACCAACATTGGGGTGGCTACCTAAGCTTACGCGAAGGGCGTGAGCCAAAAACTCACCGCGTGCCGTGACCTGCGGCAGCAGGTTTTGATCGAGCATTTCAGTGAGAACGGCGAGGCTCGCAGCGGCTGCTACTGGATGGCCCATATAGGTGTGGCCATGCTGAAAAAAGCCCGAACCTGAGGCAATGGCATCGTAGATTTTTGCGGTGCACAGCATGGCGCCAATTGGCTGATATCCTGCACCCAACCCTTTGGCGATACACAGGATGTCAGGCGATACCCCATCGTGGTCACAGGCAAACAGGTGGCCGGTGCGGCCCATGCCACACATCACTTCATCCAAGATGAGCAAGACACCGTATTTATCGCAGATTTCGCGGATCCGCTTGAAATACCCTTCGACCGCCGGGACCGCGCCAAGCGTGGCACCAACCACGGGTTCAGCAAGAAAGGCCATGACGCTGTCTGGCCCGCAACGTAGAATTTCGTCTTCCAACTCGTTGGCGACCCGTTGCCCATAGGCAACAAGATCTTCTTTCGCCCGGCGTTCGGCGTATTCGTAGCAAGGTGAGATATGGCTCACATCGATCAAGAGTGGGTCGAATTGCTGACGGCGCCAGGCGTTGCCCCCGGCTGCTAGAGCCCCAAGCGTATTGCCGTGATAGCTTTGACGGCGGGCAATCAGATGACGCCGCTGTGGTTCGCCATTTTCGATATGATACTGCCGGGCCAGCTTGATGGCCGCTTCTACGGCTTCGGATCCCCCTGAGACCAGATAAACACGGTCTAATTCTCCGGGGGCGTGGTCGATGAGGAGATCCGCCAATTCTTCTGCAGGGTCGGAGGTGAAAAACCCACTGTGCGCAAAGGCAATCTTGTCCATCTGATCTTTGACGGCCTGCGTCACACGAGGATTCGAGTGCCCAAGACAGGAAACCGCTGCTCCGCCTGACCCGTCGAAATACCGTTTGCCGTCAGCATCAATCAAAAAGCAGCCATCCCCTGCAACGGCACGTGGCAGCGGAGAATGGCAGTGGCGAGGAAAGAGGTGGCTCATCAGAAATGTCCTTGTTACGACGCAGGCAAAGTTGGTGAAAAATCAGTTTCAGTCAAATCACAGGTAAGATAACATATGTTATCTTACCTGTGCCTGAGGCTTCCATGGATCCATCGCAAAAACCCCGTTTGATTTCAGCGCTTAAGCGAGAGATCCCTGCGCTTAGCCCTCGGTTGGCTCAGGTGGCCAAGTATATTCTGGATCATCCTTCTGACTTTGGGCTAGACCCGATCAGACGCACCGCCGAGAAGACGGGGGTGAGCACTTATTCTTTAATCCGTCTGGCGCAGCATTTTGGGTTTGAGGGCTTCGAAGAACTTCGAGCACCCTTTCGCCACGCGCTTGTAACTTCGTCGGCGCAGGCGGATTACCCCACGTGGATTGCGGGAATGCTAGAGCAGGGTGAAATGGGTCGCGCGCAGGCCGAGGCCGCACTCAATAGCCTGTCGATTGTCCAGCGATCGCTACATCAGGATGCGGATAAAATGCAGCGTGTGGTCCGACTGCTGCTAGGGGCGAACCATGTCTACCTGACCGGGGCGCGGGCCAGCCATGCCTTGGCATATTATTTCCACTACGTGGGTCGTATGGCCTTGCCTACATTGGATTTAATCCCTCGTCATCATGGAAGCGCTTTGGATGATCTCAATCTTGCAGAGCCAGGTGATGTTATTATCGCGATGGCCTTTGCTCCCTACTCTCGCGAGACCATTGACGCCTGTCTGTTTGCACAGGAACGCGGACTGGGGCTGGTGTTGATTTCCGACAGCGAGATCATCGCCCCGGAAGTGAAACCTGATGAGGTCTTGGTGGCCTCGGCGGTCACGACACATCGGTTTGGGTGTTTTGCCGGTGCATTGGCTATGGTGGAAAATCTTTTGGCTTTGTTGATCCAGCAGGGAGGTGACGCAGCCCAGGAACGAATCGAAACCTATGAGGTGCTGCGCCAAAACCGGGGTGCGTATTGGAGTGGTTTGAAATAATTTTTGTTATTCACATCAACTGAGACATTTCTGACTGTAGCCAGCGGCGGATGGCCTGGTTTTCGGCCTGAGCGGGGCCGGTGGTGTCGTTGAAGACCAGGTAGAGTCCTTGATCGGACTTGGGTCGCGCCGGTAGGGCTGCAACCAACCGACCATCAGCCAAATAGGGACGGGCGAAAATCTCTGACACGAGACAGGCCCCCATGCCTTGCGCGGCAAGATCGAGAGCGGTGACCGATTGATCCACCTGAAGGATTGGAGGAGGGGTTGACTGCTCGACGCCCTGGGATGCAAAAAAGCTGTCCCAGGTGTCCGCGACCCCGGAAATCTCTATGAGGGGTTCCCGGATTAATGTCTGAGCGCTCATTGCCTCATGTACCATTGATGGCGTGCAAAGAGGGATAATTTCAGGATGGTTTAGCAGTTCAACAGTCCCATCCGTCCATCGGCCGTCGCCGTATCGGATATCAAGATCAAGCTGTTCCGCATCCATGGCACCAGACCAAGATCCGGTATTGATCTGCAATTGCAGACCAGGAAGCTGGGCATAAAGCGCGGGCAAGCGCGGCACCAGCCAAAGCAGTGCGAAGCTTTGAAGGCACCGAATGCGGATCAAAGTTGGGCCCGACTTGCCAAAGACCCCCGTGGTTGTATTGGCGAGATCGGCAAAGGCGCGACTTACGCCGGGCAGATAAAGCTGACCCAGCCGGGTCAGCTCTAACGCACGGGTTTTACGGATAAACAGTGGATACCCCAGCTGCGCTTCCAGCGCGCGGACCTGATAGCTGACGGCGGCGGGTGTCAATCCAAGCTCCTCGGCAGCCAATGTGAACGTCCCCGCGCGCGCGGTGGCTTCAAAGGCTAGAAGCCAGGGAAGGGGAGGGAAGTTGTAGCTCATGATCACCTTCAAAATTTTTCGAGTCATAATCAAAAAATTCTTCGTTTGTCTACTGACGGCTGCGCCCTCTATCCCTGAACCTCAGTTTCGGCGGAGGACGGATGGAGCAGTTCGATTACATAATTGTCGGCGCGGGTTCGGCAGGGTCTGTGTTGGCCGACCAGCTGAGTGCAAGCGGACGCCATCGTGTGCTGGTGCTGGAAAGTGGCCCCAAGGATCGCTCTCCTTGGATCCATGTGCCTGCGGGCTACGGTAAACTCTTCTACCACCCTCAGCTCAATTATGGCTATCATTCTGAGCCACAACCGACGCTTCAAGGACGACAGGATTATTGGCCAAGGGGTCATGTGGTCGGCGGGTCAGGCGCGATAAACGCGATGGTATACTGTCGCGGCATGGCAAATGATTTCAACGATTGGGAGCGGGCAGGCGCCACAGGTTGGAATTGGGCGACTGCTAGAAAAACTTACGGTGAAATCGAAACACAGGTTGCTCCAGATGACCAGACACAAGGCACGGGACCGATCCATGTGAGCGATGTGCGCCGCAAAATTCATCCCGCCAATCGCCATTTCTTCGATGCGCTCGATACACTGCAATTGCCGCAAACCGACGACATGAATGGAGATGCTCCAGAAGGCGGTGGAGTATATCGACTTAACACGAGAAAGGGCCGTCGTTGCGCCGCAGCTCAGGCGTTTCTCAAACCCGCGTTGAAACGGAAGAACCTTGAGTTGCGCACGGATGCCAAGGTGCAACGTGTGCTCTTCGATGGAAAGCGCGCGACGGGGGTCCAGGTGATGTCTCACGGCGAGCTACATGAGATAAAGGCGGGTGAGGTGATCTTATCGGCGGGCGCGGTGCATAGCCCCCTCATCTTACAGCGATCGGGCTTGGGCTCATCCACACTTCTGCAACGTCATGGTGTCGACGTGATTGTTGCCAATGACAACATCGGCGGGAACCTTCAGGACCATCTGGGTATAAATTACTATTTTCAGGCTACAGAACCGACTTTGAATCAGGTGCTTGGGACTTGGCTTGGAAAAGCGCGTGCCGCCTTGCAATATGCTCTGTCCCGAAGCGGCCCGCTGTCTCTAAGCGTCAATCAGTGCGGTGGCTTTTTCCGCAGTACATCGGATCAGATAGCGCCCGATCAGCAGCTGTATTTCAACCCTGTGACTTATACGACTACGCAACATGGCACGCGGAATGTGATACACCCCGATCCGTTTCCGGGGTTCATTTTAGGGATGCAACCAACGCGACCAACAAGCCGAGGACGGATCGAAATGACCGGCACGCGTCACGAAGATGCGCCGCGGATTGTGCCAAACTCTCTCGAAACAGACGCCGACCAGCAAATGGTGATCAACGGCGGGCGTCTCTGTGCCAAAATTCTGAACGCCCCGGCGCTCCAGGGCCTGATCAAAGCGCCCATGTACGTGGATGTACGCGGAATGAAGGATGGTGACATTCTGGAAGATTTCCGCGCCAGATGCGGGACCGTGTTTCATCCGGTGTCCACCTGCCGCATGGGGGACAGTGCAGCGACAGCGGTGATTGACCCAAAGATGCGGGTGTTTGGGGTTCAAGGGCTTCGGGTTGTTGATGCCTCGGCCTTTCCCAACATCACCTCAGGCAACACCAATGCGCCGACTATGATGCTGGCCCACCGGGCCGCAAAGTTAATCAAAGAGACGAGCACCAAATGAAAATCACCAAGTTAGAAACCTTCGCCAATGAATTTGTTGGGTTTGTTCGTGTCACCGTAGAAGATGGCAGCAGTGGCTGGGGGCAGGTCTCAACCTATAATTCCGATATCACGGCGCAGATCTTGCACCGGCAAGTGGCCCCTTGGGCGCTTGGCCGGTCTCAGGCTGATCTTGAAAGCTTGATGTGCGAAATCCCAGCGCGCGAACATAAATTCCCAGGGTCCTATTTGCGCCGCGCGATGGCTGGCTTGGACACAGCCATTTGGGATTGGCGTGGCAAGCAGGCAGGCAAGCCGGTTGCCGAGTTATTGGGGGGCTCGGCGGGGCAGATCCGAGCCTATGGATCGTCAATGGTGCGCGACATCACGCCCGAAGACGAGGCAAAGCGTTTGGCAAGGTTGCGTGATGAAAAGGGCTATGACGCGTTTAAATTCCGTGTCGGCAAAGAAAATGGACATGACGAAGATGAATGGCCGGGTCGCACTGATGCCATTGTGCCAGCGGTACGCAATGCTGTGGGTGACGACGTGGCGCTGTTGGTGGATGGAAACTCCGGATACTCCGCACCGCGGGCAATAGAAGTTGGCAAAATGCTTGAACAAAATGGCGTCGAGCACTTTGAAGAGCCCTGTCCATATTGGTTGATGGAGGAAACCAAAAAGGTGACGGATGCTCTGACGCTTGATGTGACAGGCGGAGAGCAGGACTGTGACCTGCAACACTGGAAGCGTATGATTGCTATGCGCGCCGTGGACGTCATTCAGCCGGATATTTTGTACCTAGGTGGGATGCACCGCACCATGATGGTGGCCAAAATGGGCGCAGATGCAGGCCTGCCATGCACGCCGCACTGTGCAAACCTGTCAATGGTCACGTTGTTCACCATGCACCTTTTGCGCGCGATCCCCAATGCGGGAAAGTATCTCGAGTTTTCGATTGAAGGCGACAACGTTTACCCGTGGCAGCGTGACCTGTTCGTAGAATGCCCCTTTGACATAACCGATGGCAAAGCCACCGTGACCGACGCGCCGGGCTGGGGAGTGGAGATCAATCCCGAGTGGCTGGCCAAATCCTCTTACCAAGTGAGCGAAGCATGACCTTAGACAACATGGTGCAAGACTACCGCAATGGGGCGGCGCTTTCTCTGCCGGACGGGCATTTCATCAACAATAGGTTTGTCTCTGTATCGACCGGACAGCGGATGGAGAGTTTTGATCCAGGGCTCGGCGAGGCTTTTGCCACCTTCGCACTCGGGCAACACTCGGATATCGACGCGGCAATTGAGGCGGCTGAGCGTGGTTATGAAATTTGGCGCAAAGTATCCCCGGCCGAACGCTGTGCCATGCTTTTGAAAATTGCCGAGGTCCTTCGGGCCAATGCCGATCGTCTTGCGCTGATCGAAACACTTGATAGCGGGAAAACTCTTGGCGAGGCCCAAGGCGACGTTGCCGGTTCTGCGCGGTTGTTTGAGTACTACGCGGGTGCGGCGGACAAGCTGGATGGGCGGAGCGTCAATTTGGGGCCGGACTACACTGCCTTTACACGGCGAGAGCCGATTGGTGTGACGGCGCATATCATTCCTTGGAATTACCCAACGTCGACCTTCGCGAGAGGCGTTGCGCCCGCACTTGCAGCGGGATGTTCCGTGGTTGCCAAACCTGCGGAAACCACGCCATTCACCGCGCTTATCATGGCAGAGCTGATGGCAGAGGCGGGTTTGCCTGAGGGTGTCGTTAATGTTGTAACCGGTTTGGGGCGCGAGGCCGGGGCGGCTTTGGTTGCGGATCCACGGGTGCGCCACATCACCTTTACCGGTTCGGTGGCGACGGGGGTTGCGGTGACGCAGGCGGCAGCACCAAATGTGACACGGCTGACGCTCGAGCTCGGAGGGAAATCGCCATTGGTGGCTTTTGCGGATGCGGATGCGGAAAAAGTGGCGGAGGACGCCACTTGGGCTATTTTCTCGAACGCCGGGCAAATCTGTTCTGCTGGATCTCGTTTGATTGTCCAGCGTGCCCTACGGGATGAGGTGATGGACCGCCTGCTAAGCAAAGCAAAGGCGATCAAATTTGGTCACGGCCTTAGCGGAGCGGACATGGGGGCGATTAACTCGGATCTACATCTTGGGCGCATCGCAGCCCATGTTGATGCCGCGAAAGCGCGCGGGTGTGATGTGGCGACGGGTGGTCAGGTGGTAACAGACCCTGAGACAGGCAAAGGCTGGTTCTATGAACCGACGGTGATTGCAGATCTTCCCGCCGAAGACCCCGCGGTTCAGGATGAAATCTTCGGCCCAGTTCTCGCGGTGCAGGTCTTTGACACCGAAGATGAGGCTTTGGCGCTGGCGAATGGGACGGACTTCGGACTTATGGCAAGTGTTTATACCCGCGACATAGGTCGGGCATTGCGCCTATCTGGCGAGCTGAACAGCGGACAGGTCACCGTGAATGAATACTGGGCTGGAGGTATCGAACTTCCCTTTGGTGGGAACGGCAAGTCCGGCTATGGGCGCGAAAAAGGGATCGAGGGTCTCGACGCGTATACCACCACCAAAAGTGTGACGATGAGTAACCTCTGACAGTACCCAATACCTTGTCGCGCCTCTTGGGGCGGCAGGTTATTGGGCGTCCAAACGGGCGTTGCAGCGTGCGTCGCGTGCTGCAACGCTTTCATATTGAGATGTTCCCACAGGGGTCGTGGCCAATCCAAAACGGTTGATCTCACGCGGGCTCATCCAGTGGATGCCTGCGGCAGACGCGACTTCCAGAGTATACCAATAGAAATCTTCCGGAATGCCCATCTCTTTGTAATAGTTGAGGTAAAGGTCGTGAGCTTCATCATCTTTCGGAATATCGCGGCCTTCCACGACGCCAAACAACCCTCCGGTGGCCCAGCTGTGAACCCCTACGCAGGCACCGTCTTCAATCTGGCGTTTTGCCCCGGCTAAGAAGAGGTCGGTTCCACCAGAGGCAACTACGCCGGAGGCCGGAACGCGGGTTCCTATGCCCACTTCACGCAGCGTACGTGCGGCGGAGATGTTGGCATCGTCATCAATCGAACCGGGAATGTTTTGCAGCAAGATTTCAGTTGCAGCGGTGTTTAGTGCCAGAGCGTTGGTGAGCTCACCCGGGGTACTGTCATCGATAACGCCAACCAGGTGAATCGCATTGCCGTCAGGCGTGGCCGTCAGGGGCATCTCACCACTACAGGCCGCAGCAAAGAGCAGCGTAGCGAATAGGGCGGAACGAGAGGCGCGCATACTGTTGGGGCTCACTAAATCGTGTGTGTTGGCCCCAACATGCTACCGGAAAATAGAAATTACAAGTTTTTTTGCGACTGTGGCTCAAAAGCCATGCATGCGCTTGGCCCATTGATAAGCAACAACAAGTCCTTTCATGCGGGGAAGCATGAACAGCGAGGCAGAGACTGTCACAATCATGAGCAAGATAGACAGGGTCAGCGGGTCAGGACGCAGTGCGACATAGATGATGTGCAACGCGAATCCCAGAATGTGACCGACAACAAGAATTGTCAGATAGGCGGGGCCGTCATCTGCGCGCTGGTGGCTGAGATCTTGGTCGCAGTGACTGCAGCGATCGTTCACCTTGAGATAGGAATGCAGCAGTTTTCCCTCACCGCAATTTGGGCAGCGCAGACGCAGGCCTCTCCAGATTGCTGGCTTGAGGGGGCGGATGTCCTCTTGGGGCAGGCTGGTGTCAGTCATGGTGATTCCTATGTGATCGTAGGCCGTAGATAGGGCTTTATTTGATTGCAATCAATAGTGCGATCAATTTGGTTGCCAATTTCATGTCGCTTACTTAAGTTCGGGCAAGATACGTCTATGGCGTTCATAGATGGATGAGACAAAAGAGCCGACTATGAAAGACTGGGTTCCGACCTTCGAAAACACCGGTGCGCCACGTTATGTTGAAATTGCCGAGGCCATTCGTCGTGACGTGGCCAGTGGGGCCCTCCGTCCTGGAGATAGGCTTCCGCCCCAACGGGGCCTGGCTCAGGAGATTGGCCTTGATTATTCAACTATATCAAGGGCATATGCCGAGGCGGTGCGTCGTGGTTATATCGAGAGCCATGTTGGGCGCGGATCATTTGTAAAGGCGTTGGATGTAGCTGCGCCCGATCCGCGCCGGTTGGCTGAAGAAGATCCGATGATGAATATGCCGCCGGAGCCGACAGATCCTCATTTGATTGGGCGCATGCAGCAAGGGGTGTCGCATGTCTCGGCCAATCTGATTTCTTTGTTGCGTTACCAATCTGTTATGGGCGGTGCGCACGACCGCGAGATTGCAATTGATTGGATGCAATCAAATGGATTGCCTGCGCAAAGTGATTGCGTTGCAATCACGTCGGGCGCGCATTCCAGCCTCTACGCAATTTTGTCTTTGATGTCGGACCCCGGCCTTCCTCTGCTATGTGAGGATGTGACCTATCCCGGCATACGCGCAATCGCTGCCCGGCTCGGAGTGCGTTTGATTGGTGTGAAAACAGATGAGCATGGCATGCTGCCGGATGCGCTCGAAACAGCGATCCGGGAAAATTGGCCGATGGGTCTTTATTTGAACCCAACCTTCAACAATCCAACCACCACCACGATACCTCTAGAGCGTCGTGTTGCTCTTGCGGAGGTGTTGCAGCGTCATGACCTCCCGCTGATCGAAGATGACGCCTATGCGTTTGTGGCGTCTAACGCGCCACCGGCGATCGCAACTTTGATCCCTGAGCAAACCTGGCACATCGCAGGTGTGTCGAAGATTTTTGGCGCTGGATTGCGTTTGGCCTATACGACAGCGCCGAAGCCCGAGTTGATTGGTGCATTTTCTCAGGCCCTGCGTGCGATCAATGTGATGGCCTCTCCAATCAGTCTTGCGCTGCTTGGGCACTGGATCGAAGAGGGCGTTGCTGTGGAAATTCAGGGTTTTGTGCGCAAAGAGGCCACTGCGCGACAAGTTTTGGCGCGAGAAACGCTGACCGATTGTGTGTTTCAGGGGGACGATGAAGCCTATAACATCTGGCTCACCCTGCCAGAGGGCACAAGTCGGGCTGAGATCATGGCGCGCATGGGATCGCGCCAAATCGGGTTGATGCCAAGCGATGCCTTTACCGTTGCGGGCCCGATCCAAGATGCGATCCGGGTTTGTCTCGGCGGTCCGATCGAGCAATCGGCGCTCCGATCAGACCTTATTGCGCTCAACGACGCCGTCGCGCGGAAAGACTGGCTAGGTTAGCCGCGCAACCGTGTGAAAGTTGTGCATGCTTTCAAAATCACATAGCTCTACGGGGCCAAGTGGGATTTTGCGCAGGCTCTCGGGTAAGCTGGCGCTGAGCTCAAGGCTATGATCGATCATCTCCTGCGCTGTGGTTTGGCTCACGTAGGTGATCGGATACGCTAAGGTGATGTGGAACACATAGCTGTCAAAATCAGGCGGTGTCAGACCAGTCGCCTGACGAAGCTGAGTACGTGTTTCTCGTAGGGCCGTTTCATCTTGCGATGTGGCGCCGCTGACCGTGAGGCTGTGCAATGCATATAAGTCGTGGACAGTCACATCGAAGAACGTCGCGAGGTCAAGCGGGGCTGTGCGCGTCTTGAACTGCTCCGTCAGTTCGTCACGCGATTGGCCGCGATCCTCTGGGGTCAAATGGGCGTCCGCTAAATCGGGCGCAAACCCCTGAAACACCGTCATGTGAAAACTATGCGGCGGTAGGAACGTAAAAAAGCGCTGAAACGGACCTTGTTTGAGCTTTTCCTGCAGGTACCGCAGGGCTTCAAACGCGGGGCTGGAGCGGGGGATGTGGCAGATAAAGGTATTGCCGGGCCAGACAAGCGCTTCACCACTGGTCGAAAACTTACTGTTTGGTGCTCCGGGGAGAGAGATGGCCCGCGGCAAAGGTTGATCTGATCCCTCACCGGTTAAAAGCACTTTGGGGTCGAGTCGGGGTAGGGGCTGCATGAACTCTCCGTCAAAATGGACTGACCATGAATTTGTGAGCTGAAAGCTGTCTTGGTTTGGCCCGGACCGTGATCCAAAAACGAAGTCTGCGCAATCAAATCCGTCACGTTTTTTGGCCAGCGGGCGAATGCGAGCAACTTTTTCGCTTAGGGCGTAATCCGTGTTTGACAAGTCCCAGCGGTCTTTGGCATCACCCCCCTCGTGAACGGTTCTGCCCGGCCCCGTGTCGTGCAGGAGTAAAAGGGAACATGGTGCGGCCCACGCCAAGTCCATGACTGCCCCCGCAACTGTAAGCGACGCGCCCCTCCGGGATGCCACTGGGAAACCCCGGGAAGGTTGGAGGTAGGCACCAAGTCGTGAGTCAGGAGACCTGCCGTCGCTTCCCCATTTGGGGTATTCCAACCGGACGCCGGGGTACGCGTCTGGCTCGGTCTGGTCATTTATGGTTCGCCGCGCCACATTTCCCCGTCTGTCCATTCATCCTTGGGTGTAGGCCCAATGTCTGAATGAGGACGACATGAAAAAGACTCTCCTTGCGGCCGCAGCCGCAGCTTTGATCCCTGCCTTTGCACAGGCGCATTTCCTTCTGGAGTATACCGATAACACCATGATCGAGCGTCCCGGTGACGTGCCGGTTAAGCTGATCTTCTGGCACCCATTTGAAGCGGGTCACGTGATGACGCTGGAAAAGCCCGAAGAATTTTATGTGATCCACCGTGGCGAAAAAACCGACCTCATGGGCACTCTGAACGAAACCACGTTCGACGGCCCTGACAACACCGCCAAAGCATTTATGGGTTCGGTGCCGGTTAAGCGCTCGGGTGACTACGTTGTGGTGACAAAACCGGCCCCTTACTACGAAGAGTCGGAAGACATCTACATTCAGCAGATCACCAAGGCCTATCTGAACCGCAACGAGCTGCCCACTGATTGGGATCAGCCTCAGGGGCTGGCGACCGAAATTCTGCCGCTGAACAAACCTTACAACATCATCGCGGGATCGACTTTCACCGGTCGCGTGCTGAGCGAAGGCAAACCAGTCGCGGGTGCAGAAATCGAGATTGAATACATCGCTGCCACTCCGGATATGGCAGGCACAGGCGCCCAGCCAGCTGTCGTTTCCCCCCTGCCTGGCGGCGCCCTGGTCGCCATCTCGGATGACAACGGATACTTCACCTTTGGTGTACCCAAAGCGGGGTATTGGGGCTTTGCAGCTTTGGGTTCCGGTCCGGTTACTGAGCATGAAGGCAAAGAGTTGAGCCAGGATGCGGTGATCTGGATCCGCGCTTGGGATCTGCAGTAAAGGACGCAGAATGCATATTGTAGACGGGGCTCTGGCCAATTCTGTTGTCGCGGGTGGTGCGGTTGTCGCTGTTGGGGGCATCGCCCTTGGCTTGCGGCATTTGCCCATCGAGAAAATTCCGGCGGCAGGAGTGCTGTCTGCCAGCTTTTTTGTCGCGTCGTTGATACATGTGCCTGTGGGCCCGTCTTCTGTGCATCTGATCTTGAACGGTCTTGCCGGGCTTGTGCTTGGCTGGGCCGCATTTCCGGCGTTGTTTGTTGGATTGCTTCTACAAGCAGTGTTCTTCGGCTTTGGCGGACTGACGGTTTTGGGCATCAATGCCGTCAATATTGCGATGCCAGCGGTCATCGCAGGATTGATTTTCCGCCCGATGATTGGTCGCGGGTCCCATGTGGCCGGTGCGATTTGGGGAGGGATTGGGGGCGCCTTTGCCATCACTTTAACCACCCTAATGGTCGCAATTTCGCTCATGATGTCGGGCGAAGAATTTAATGCCGCCGCAAAATTGGTATTCTTTACACATATTCCGGTCATGGGGATCGAGGCTGTTCTGACTGCCGCTGCCGTTTATCTGGCGCGCACGGTCAAGCCCGAGCTCTTTTCGACCATGAAAGGACCAAACGCATGATGCGTGCCTTTGTTTTGACCGCAGCCCTTGTGCTGACACCTCTGCCGGTGTTGGCGCATAAGGTGATCGCGTCGGTTTTCCCCTCTGGGCAGGCCATCGAGGGTGAAATTGGGTTCTCCAATGGCGACATGGCCGTGGATAAGACCGTAGCTGTTTATGATGCGGATGGTACCCAGCTTGGCGAGACCAAGACGGATGAGGATGGCTTTTTCCTGTTCACCCCTGACACCCCTGTTGCGCATATATTCCGGTCTGATCTGGGGGCCGGGCACGTTGCCGAGGTGACAATGCCTGCGGATGAAGTTGCGGCCATTTTGGGGGTAGCTGCGGCTGAACCAAGTGCGCCTGTTGCTCAACCGACGGCGGCGGGTGCGGTCACCGTTGCCTCGTTGTCGCAGGCTGAACGCGACGCCATTGCAACGATCGTACGCAATGAAATGCGCCCGCTGCGTCGAGAGATCGCGGCCTATAAGGAAAAGAACAACCTCCAGACCATTCTTGGTGGGATCGGCTATATCATCGGTCTCTTTGGTGTTGGGTTTTACCTCGCCGCCAATCGCAAGCTGAAACAGGTGGCCTGACAGTATGGGGCATGTCCTATCCTCCGGGGAAAAGACCCTGTCGGAAACCGGGGCCTCGCTTGGCGGTGGTCGGATCGGGATGCTGGATGCCCGGATCCGCATTGTTGTCACCATGGCCTTTGCGATTACGGTCGTTGGTCTGTCGCAGATCCCGGTTTTGATCCTAGCGCTATGCGTGTCCCTTTTTCTGCTTACTCAGTCCAATCTTCCGGCCCGCCGTACGCTAAAGCGGATGGCGATGATGGATGGATTTATCTTCTTTATGCTCGGGCTGATGCCGTTCACCACACCGGGTGAGGCGATGTTCACAGTGTTTGGGTTTCCTGCGACATGGGAAGGATTGTTCCTTGCGATTGAGATCGGGCTGACGGCCAATGCCGTTGTGCTGGCTGTGCTGACTTTGCTGGGGACACTGGAGCCGGTCGCATTAGGCCATGCGCTGTATGCGCTCAAATGCCCCGAGCGTCTGGTGCATCTACTGATGTTCACGATCCGCTATATCGAAGTGTTGCGCGAAGAATATCTCCGCCTGCGAACTTCGATGAAAATGCGGTGTTTTCAACCACGTACCAATTGGCACACCTATCGCAGTTACGGGTATCTGGTTGGGATGATGCTTGTGCGAGCGGTTGAGCGATCCGAACGCATTCTGGGCGCAATGAAATGCCGTGGGTTTACCGGGCGGATCATTCTTCTGGAACAGTTCCGTTTGTCGCGCTATGACCATATCTTCGCGACCTGTGCCGCGCTTGTTATGCTCTTGCTGATCGGATTGGAATTGAGCCATGTCTTTGCTTGAGCTGGACAATGTCAGTTTTGCCTACCCCGGACATGCGCCTGTTTTAAATGAGGCGAGTTTGTCTTTGGCGCCGGGAGAGCGGGTTTCCATCACAGGGCCGAACGGTGTTGGGAAATCCACGCTGTTGCGGATTATCGTAGGATTGCTCTTCCCAGATAGAGGGCAGGTCAAGCTTGACGGGAAAATCTGCACAACTGAGCGTGACTTTACCGAAATGCGCCGACGCGTGGGCATGGTTTTCCAAGATGCGGATGATCAGTTGTTTTGCCCTACAGTGGCCGAAGACATCGCATTTGGTCCGTTGAACCTTGGGAAAACCCGGGATGACGTTCTGGATATCGTCAATGATGTCTTGACCCGGTTGAACCTGATGCATCTGCGAGACCGGGTGACCCATAAGCTGTCTGGTGGCGAAAAACGCTTGGTGACACTGGCGACAGTTCTCGCCATGGATCCTGATGTGTTGCTGCTTGATGAGCCGACGAACGCGCTTGACGTGGAAAATGAGGCGCGTCTTGTTGAGATCCTGAACGGTCTGCCCCAAGCGATCATATTGGTGACGCACAATCCCCAGTTCCGGGACAAGGTCGCGCCTAAAGGGTATGGGCTTGTTGCTGGTCAGCTTCAGCCGGTCTGAACATTGCGTTCTGAACAAAACTGATTTCGACATTCCGTGTGTAGTGCAGATGCCCGGCGGGCTCCATATCGGTCACATCTCGTGACCTTTGAAAGGAGCCGCAATGTCTTTCCTGAAACGCCAGCAGCCCCCTGTGCCTGTCAAAACAGCCTTGCTCGCCGGATTTGGGGGTGCAGCTGCGATTGGTGTTCTGGGCATGGCTTCAACGATTGGCACGCCCTTGTTGATGGCGCCCTTTGGCGCAAGCTGTGTTCTTTTGTTCTCAGCCCCGAAAAGCCCGTTGTCTCAACCGGCGAATGTGGTTTTTGGTCATGCGATTTCGGCATTGGTAGGTTTGCTTTGTCTTGCAATGTTTCCAGCGCATTGGGTGACGGTCGCGGTAGCAGTCGGCATCGCGATTACCGCCATGGCCTTGCTGCGTGTCACACACCCTCCGGCAGGGGCTAATCCCCTCGTGATTTTCGCCACCTCACCAAGTCCTGACTTTTTTGTGTTCCCAGTTGTGTCCGGCGCGGTGTTGTTGGTAGCCGTTGCATGGTCATATCATCGGATATTGAAGTCAGATTATCCCTCATAACGGACAGGCCGCGCCATGGACATGTTGCACGCGATGAAGCTTTTTCAGACGGTGGCTGATGAAAAAAGCTTTAGTGCGGCAGCGCGAAAGCGGGGCGTCGCACCCTCTGTGGTGACACGCACGATCAACGGGTTGGAAGATCATCTGGGGACAATGCTGATGATCCGCAGCACGCGTCAGCTGCGTTTGACGCCAGCGGGGGAGCGCTATCTGGAAAGCTGTCGACATTTGTTGTCAGAGTTCGAGGCCGTGCATGAGGCTTTTTCAGATCAATCTCAAACGCTTTCGGGCAAGGTGCGTCTCACAGCCCCGCATGCTTTTGGGCATGCCTTTATCCAGCCCCTGATCATCGATTATTTGGATGCAAACCCCGATATGCGGGTGAATGCGTCTTATTCGGACCAGCTTGAGGATGTGGTCGGCGACCATTACGACGTCGCAGTACGCATCGGTGAGCTGCAGGATTCCAATCTGCGTGCAATCCGACTGGGATGGGCCTGTCGGGTTGTCTGCGCTTCACCGCGGTATCTGTGTGGCAATCCGGCTGTGACCGAACCTCAACACCTGCGCCATCATAGAATTGTGGCCGCGACCTCGAAACGGGGGAAGGTGGACTGGAGCTTTGACCATCCAACGCAGGACCATGTTATGCTTGAGCCGCATCTCGCAGTGTCAGACAGCGCCGCCGCCATTGACGCCGCGCTTGCAGGGTGGGGGATCACGCGGGCGCATTCTTATAAAGTCGCAGGCCTGATCGCGGATCGAAAGCTGGTGCGGCTGATGCCAGAGTTTGAACCGCCTTCAATTCCTATTCATTTGCTCCACCCCTATGGGGCGCGCCCACCCAAACGGGTGCGAAGCTTTATTGATGAGTTGGTCACAAAGCTCCGAAGTGATCCGACCTTGCAATACGGCAAGACCATGAAGGACGCGGTTGTTTAAAAAGGGGCGGCGGACCTGAACCAAACTGCAGCACGGTGGGACAACAATATCGTGCCAACACAAGAAGATCCGCACACCCCAAGACGTGATGCGCAATTGCTAGGATGAACTGGGGAAGGGCTCCTCTTCCGCTTCCACAGAAGCAATGGCACATACCGTCAAGATGCGCCGATGACCGCATCTATGAGGAGAGGCATCCGAACACCGGTCCGGATGCCCAATAGGTCTTAAAGTTCGGACGGCTTGGCGTCGCGGATCAGCGGCCAGTTTACATTGGCTGCTTCGGTCATGTTGTCGTGATCTTTCAGGAAGGTCGTCATGGCCTGATCGTTGATGTAGAGATACAGAACGCCGTCAGCGATACGCCAGGATTTGGGATCGATGTCCAGTTTTTTGTTGATCGCAGCGCCGGTCTGGCAGAAGCCACCATATGCAGGTGCATATCCCGCTGGATTTGCAACAAAGCGCGAGCGGTTTGCTTCGCTTGTGAACTGGTAGGTTACGCCTTCGAACTCAGCAGTGAACTCTGCCGACCCTTCCTGCGGCACACCAACGCTGTGGTAGGAAACTGGGTCATAGCCTTGCAGACCAACGCCGGTGGTGTCGACATTCACCGACGCGGTTGAGTTTTCATCATAGGCAAATGCAGGCGCTGCTGCCATGCCGCTGAGGGCGAGAGCGGTTGTCAGAACGAAGGTGCGAGTCAGGGTTTTCATGTCTGTATCCTTTCAAAGCTCTGGGGTGTTTCCCCGTTACGAGAATGGATATGGGGAGATTTTTTCACTTCAGAATTGCCAAGAAGGGCAAGACACAATTGCCAAGATCGCAAAGATACGGTGATTGATTGCTTTCTGATCTGGTCTGAGCATATCGTCTGAATTCGGAAGATCTTAAAGGACCAAATTCATGACATCACCTGCCAGGATCGGGTTTTCGATCGACCGAAGTCTCTCTGATCCCGTATTTGAACAAATCTGCTCGGCCATACGGTCGAAAGTTGTGGCGGGGTCAATCTCAGCTGGGGAAACAGTTCCTCCAACACGTGTGTTTGCCACGGAATTGGGTGTCTCCCGTTCGACCGTTGTGACAGCCTATGAGCAGCTGGTGGCAGAAGGTTATCTGACCTCGCAGCAGGGGTCGGGTTATCGCGTCTGTGCCTTGGGCAGCGTAGAGATGGTGCGCAAGGAGCTTCAGCCTCCTATGGCTCCGGCCGATAAGTCCGTGCCCCAACTCCGCCCTTTTTCCGCGGGGTCTCCGGATATGCGCCTGTTTCCATATGCGCAATGGGCCAAAACCGTCTCGCGTCTTTGTCGTAAAGACCCTCAAGCGATGCTGGGCGGGGGAGGGCGGCAGGGTCATGCTGATCTGCGCCGGGCCATTGCCGCTCATGTTTCTGAATGGCGGGGGATCGAGGCGCATCCGGATCAGATCATTGTAACGGCAGGCGCCTCTGATGGCGTGATGCTGTGCCTGCAGGCGCTCATGCAGCGCGGGGATACCATTGGTCTGGAGAACCCGGGTTATGCACCGTTGCTCCATATGGCGGAATTGTTGGGGCATAGACCGCAATGGCTTCAAATGGATGCGCAGGGCGCGGTCTTGCCACATGGCAAGGGGCCGCGAACTGTCGTTTTGACCCCGTCTCATCAATATCCACTTGGCGGTGCTATGTCGCCGCAGCGCCGGTTGGATTTCATCCGCTGGGCAGAAGAAAACGATGGGTGGATCCTTGAAGACGATTATGACAGTGAATTTCGGTATGCTGGGCGGCCCATTCCGGCAATGGCAGGTTTCGATCAACTGAACCGAACGATTTACATCGGCAGTTTCTCAAAGATTTTTTCCAACACATTGCGAATGGGGTACGTGGTGGCGCCCCAGGCGCTGGTTCCGCGTTTGATGCAGGCCCTTCGGCGCTATGGCAGTAATGCAAGTGCGATGCCACAGCCTGCTCTGGCGGAATTCATTCACGCGGGTGAGTTCTATCGACACCTGCGGCGGGTGCGGCGTGTCTATGATGTGCGGCGACAGTTTCTTTTGGACTGGTTGGCCAAACACTGCGCCGAGTTTGGACATTGCATAGACCACCAAGCGGGCATGCAGGTGGTGTTCTTATTGCGCGATGGATTGTCCGATCAGGTAATCCAGCGCAAGGCCTTAGCACGTGGTGTGGATGTAGAGGCGCTCTCCCTGGCATACGCCGCAGGAACACCGGCACGGCAGGGGCTCATCATGGGAAGCTGCGCGGACACCGAAGACGAGATGCTGCCAGCGTTAGAAATCATTGCCGATATCCTTCGTGACATCCGCCCGTGAGTAACTTGTCGCGACGATAGAAGCTGATAGGCTCGCCGAAATTTGAGAAAGGACATCTTATGCCTGCGCCTAAAAACCCCTTCAAAGCGGCTCTAAAGGCCGGTGTTCCCCAAATGGGGTGCTGGATGGGGCTTGCCGATCCCTATGTGTCGGAAATCACAGCAGGCGCTGGATTTGACTGGGTTGTTGTTGACGGAGAACATGCTCCAAATGATCTTCGGTCTATCACGGCGCAATTGCAGGTGATGGCAGCGCGGGACTGCCACCCGGTTGTGCGTCCGGTGATTGGCGAAAGCTGGATGATCAAGCAATATCTGGATGCCGGGGCACAGACGCTTTTGATCCCACTTGTTGAAAGCGCAGAACAGGCGCGCGATCTTGTCCGCGCCGTCACGTACCCGCCTCACGGCATTCGGGGGGTCGGCGCGGCTCTGGCACGCGCATCGGATTTTGGCGGCATCCCCAACTATTTCGAAACAGCAGGTGATGAGATCTGTCTTCTGGCGCAGGTTGAAAATCGTGCGGGTCTAGCTGCACTTGAAGGTATTTTGAAAGTGGATGGGATTGATGGTGTGTTCATCGGCCCTGCGGATTTGGGGGCGGATCTTGATCTGCGTGGCCCTGGTCAGGCGGATGAGCTGAAAGCCGTAATCCTGGATGCCATTTCGCGCATTGCGGCGGCAGGGAAAGCACCGGGCATATTGACGCTAGACGTTGAGCTACAGAAAGAATGTCTGAAGGCAGGCGCTTTGTTTGTTGCCACGTCAATTGATGTCACAGTGTTGGCAAACGGCATGCGAAAGGCTGCCAGCGACGCTTTGGCTCTGGTGGACCGCAGAATCAATTGACAGGGGCGCAGTCATCATGCACCCCTAGATCTAGATGGTTTCGGATAGGGTTAGCCCCAAGTCTGAATGAAAAGGGAACGCGGTGCGGTGAACACTCACCAAGTCCGCGACTGCCCCCGCAACTGTAAGCGGCAAGTGCCCCGTCACAGCCACTGATTCACTTGGATCGGGAAGGGACGGCGAACGATGACCCGCGAGTCAGGAGACCTGCCATCTGTAACTGAAACTTTAATCCGGGCGGGGTGCCACGGAGGAGGATCATAGATGGACAAAACGGCTGCGGCCCGCATCGCGATTTTCATGCTCCCGCTTAGTGCGCGGAGGGCGACATGAACCGGTCAAACCATAGAATTACATTTTCCACCTTTTCCGATGATACAGGGGTTGGCTGTCAGGCGGGATATCAACTGTTGGCTAAGCTGCGCCATGCGATTGATCTGGCGGGCGACAGTGTGGCAGATGACTTTGAAATCGACGGTCGGGTTGAAATGGAAGGTCGGGATGGCCCGTGCCTGCTAGCCTGGCGGGGCACACGCAAAGCCGCCTATCTGTTTGGAGATATTGATCCAAAAGACAATATCGATGATCTGGTACGGTACGCCAAGAAGAGCCTTGAGCTTGAAGGCCTTTCTGGTTCGGTAGAGCACCACTTGATGCGCGAGCCAGCCGCCGTGATGGTGATGGAACAAGGCGCGCGCTTGAACTAGAGTTTTTCGCGAGTGCTATAGCCAAAGGCCTGCATTACATGCGGGCCTTTGTTTCGAAATCAGCCCCCTAGCGACACCCAGAGCACCTTTGCATCTTCGTCGCTTATCGAGACACATCCATGGCCCATGCCGCTGTCATAATAAACTGAATCCCCAGCCTGCATTTTCAGCGGACGGTAATGTTCGGTGTACAGGACCAGTTCGCCGCTGATCACATACATGAACTCTTCGCCTTTGTGCCGGACCCAGCTGTCATATTGCGTGACATCACGGGCCTTGATCGTGCTGATATACGGCAGCATTCGCTTGCTGGCGAGTTCGTTGCAGAGCAACTCATGATGATATGTCGGTGTTTCGCGGATTTCGCCATGTCCGGTGCGCGTATAGTCACGTCGCCCGCTGATGTCGCTTTGGGCGCTTTGTACAAACAGCTGTGGAGTTTCCAATTCGAGCGATTGCATCAAGCGGCGCACAATTTCGAAACTTGCGTTGGTTTGATTGTTTTCGATCTTGGAAAGCGTCGAGCGCCCGATGCCCGCAGATTTGGCCACATCCTCTAACGTCAGGCCCTTTGCTTTGCGCGCATCACGAATCATTTTCCCCAAAGCTTCCCCATCAGGTGCTTCGGATGTGTCGCTTGCTGGCGCCGGGTCGTCGTTTTGTAGTGGTTCCATGGACAATTTTCTCCTGTTCCCCCGAAGGTTAGGCGGGCTTCCTGTTTCTGTCAAAAAAACGTGTGCGATCAAAAGTTGATCCGCCTTTGGAATTCCACTATAGGAAACAAATCTCATTACGGGAAACTTGTGGTGGGGATAAGAAGTCTGGAGGAGAACGCGGAATGTTTGATCTGATTGTCATCGGAGCTGGCCCTGGCGGCTATGTTGCAGCCATCCGTGCCGCGCAGCTGGGACTGAAAGTTGCCTGTGTCGAAGGACGCGGATCGCTTGGTGGCACCTGCTTGAATGTCGGATGTATTCCGTCCAAGGCGCTTTTGAAATCCTCCGGTAAGTACTCTGAAATCAAAAAGCTTTCTGATCACGGTATCTCGGTTGGTGACGCAGAAGTTGACGTCAGTGCCATGATGGCGCGTAAAGACAAGATCGTGGATGACCTGACAAAGGGCATTGGCTTCTTGTTCAAGAAGAACAACGTCGAGCTGATCGAAGGCTGGGCAACGATCCCAGAAGCTGGAAAAGTTTCTGTTGATGGAAATATCCACGAAGCGAAGAACATTCTGATCGCCACCGGGTCTGAGCCCGTCTCACTGCCGGGGATCGAGATCGATGAGCAGGATGTACTGTCCTCTACTGGAGCCTTGGCGCTGACCGAAGTTCCCGAACATCTGGTGGTGATTGGGGCTGGGGTAATCGGGCTCGAACTGGGGCAGGTCTGGGCGCGTCTGGGTGCCAAGGTGACTGTCGTAGAATATCTGGACCGTGTTCTACCCGGCATTGATGGCGAGATCGCGAAGCTCTCGCAGCGGGCTCTGAGCAAGCGAGGCCTGAAATTCCAGCTCGGTCGGGCTTTGAAAACCATCACGAAAACAGAAAGCGGTCTAGAGCTTACTTTGGAGCGGGTGGGCAAAGACAAAGAAGAAACACTGTCGGCCGATAAGGTGCTCGTCGCAGTAGGCCGCCGTCCGGTGACCACTGGGCTGGGTCTTGAGGCGCTGGGTGTTGCCGCCAATGCGCGTGGTTTCATCGAAGTTGATGCTGTGTTCCAAACCTCGGTTCCAGGCATTTATGCGATTGGCGATTGTGTGCCGGGCCCAATGTTGGCGCATAAGGCCGAAGAAGACGGGGTTGCCTGTGTGGAAACCTTGGCCGGTGAGCACGGTCACGTCGATTATGGCACCGTACCGGGTGTTGTTTACACCGATCCCGAAGTGGCTTCGGTTGGTCAAACCGAAGAAGCTTTGAAAGAGGCTGGTGTTGACTACACGGTCGGCAAGTTTTCCTTCATGGCAAACTCACGGGCGCGGGCAACAGGAGAAACCGATGGTGCTGTCAAAGTTCTGGCTGATCCCAGCGGTAAGATTCTGGGCGCTCATATCTGCGGGGCCTGTGCTGGTGACCTGATTGCCGAACTCACGCTTGCGATGACCAAAGGTGCAACCGTCGAAGAGGTTGCACGCACCTGCCACGCGCACCCGGCACTGGCAGAAGCGGTGAAAGAGGCCTGTCTTGACGCGCTTGGCCGCGCGATCCACGCATAAGAGGTCTGCCATGAACGTCCCGCGCCTGCGCCATCCTGAGAAAGCCAAACGCGCTGACACGCCGATCCCCCGGAAACCCAAGTGGATCCGGAAGAAGAAGATTGAGAGCGCCGAATATTACGACACGCGTCGCCTGATGCGTGAGCATGAGCTTGTGACCGTTTGCGAAGAGGCGGCCTGTCCGAACATCGGCGAATGCTGGTCGAAACGCCATGCAACCATGATGATCATGGGCGAGATTTGTACTCGTGGTTGTTCGTTCTGCAATGTTGCGACGGGCCGCCCCGATACATTGGATGCCTTTGAACCCGGCCGTGTTGCGCAGGCGGTCAAAAAGCTTGGCCTGCGCCATGTCGTGATCACCAGTGTAGACCGTGATGATCTGCAAGACGGCGGGGCCGAACACATCGCGCAGACCATTCGGGCGGTGCGTCATCAGAACCCAAACACCACTGTTGAGGTTCTGACACCGGACTTCTTGGGCAAAGGGGATGCAGCCAATGCTGTGTTCGAGGCTGCGCCAGATGTGTTCAACCACAACCTGGAAACCGTGCCACATCTTTATCCAACCGTACGGCCTGGAGCGCGGTATTATGCGTCGCTGCGCCTGTTGGACGACGCCAAGCGCGCCAATCCGCAGATCTTCACCAAGTCCGGCCTGATGGTTGGTCTAGGCGAAACCATGAATGACGTGCGTCAGGTCATGGATGATCTGCGTGCGGCGAATGTCGATTTTCTGACTGTTGGTCAGTATCTGCAGCCCACTGCGAAACACCATCCGATTGACCGGTTCTGGACCCCGGAAGAGTTTGACCAACTCGCGCAAATCGCGCGGTCAAAGGGGTTCCTCAAGGTCTCGGCAACACCACTTACTAGGTCTTCGTTCCACGCGGATGAAGATTTCGCCGCTCTGAAAGAGGCGCGTCGCGACGCGTCTTGATCTGAGCACCTCGAACGCTTTTAGGGAGGGATACTATGGAAGCGTTAAGTAGCGTCGTTGGCTGGGTCAACGGCATCGTATGGGGGCCACTGATGTTGGTTCTCATCTTGGGGGTAGGTCTATTTCTTCAGATTGGTCTGAAGCTGATGCCGATCCTACGTATCGGTACTGGGTTCAGCCTTTTGTTTAAAGGCCGCGAAGAGGGGGCCGGAGACGGCCAGATTACACCCTTCAACGCATTGATGACGGCCCTTTCGGCGACCATCGGGACAGGGAACATTGCCGGTGTCGCAACCGCCGTTTTCCTGGGTGGACCGGGTGCTTTGTTCTGGATGTGGATGACGGCTTTGGTCGGCATGGCGACCAAATATAGCGAAGCTGTTCTTGCCGTGAAATATCGCGAGCAAGACGAAGAGGGCAACTTTGTCGGCGGCCCGATGTACTACATCAAAAACGGTCTTGGCGAAAAATGGGCTTGGCTGGGTGTTGCATTCGCTCTGTTTGGTGCGATTGCAGCCTTTGGCATCGGCAACGGTGTTCAGGCCAACGGTGTGGCTCAGGTTCTGGAAACCAACTTTGGCTTCAACACCTCGATCACCGGCGTTGTTCTGATGGTTCTGACCGGTGCAGTTATTCTTGGCGGCATCACACGTATTGGTGCGGTTGCGGGTAAACTGGTTCCGTTCATGGCGGTCAGCTACATTGTTGCGGGTCTGATCGTTCTGGTGATCAATGCAGGCGAGCTGGGCAATGCTCTGTCGCTGGTCTTCACCCACGCCTTTACTCCGTCGGCCGCCGAAGGTGGTTTCGCGGGTGCGGCTGTTTGGGCTGCCATTCGCTTTGGTGTGGCACGTGGCGTTTTCTCGAACGAGGCGGGCCTCGGTTCGGCTCCGATCGCACACGCTGCTGCTGAGACCAAAGGTCCAGTAAACCAGGGCCTGATCGCGATGCTTGGTACCTTCATCGACACCATCATCGTCTGCTCGATCACCGGTCTGGCGATCATTGCATCGGGTGCATGGACGTCGGGTGAATCTGGCGCGGCTCTGACCTCGCTGGCCTTCGAAACCTCGCTTCCGGGCATCGGTGGGTATCTGATCGCGATCGCTCTGTCGATCTTTGCCTTCACAACCATCTTGGGCTGGTCCTATTATGGCGAAAAATGCGTGGGTTACCTTCTGGGCGCGAAAGTGCTGATCGGGTACCGTGTATTGTGGATCGTTGCGATCTACTTCGGCGCAACCGCGGATCTGGGCTTTATCTGGCTTCTCGCCGACACGCTGAACGCGATGATGGCTATTCCGAACCTGATCGCTCTGGCCCTGCTGAGCCCTGTCGTCTTCAAAGTGACGAAAGAGTTCTTCGCCAGCGGTGGCAAAACCGAAGAGCCCGGCGGCGCAGCCGAGTAAATTCTAAGGTGGGGCCAGACAGTTGGCCCCACTCTCCCCCAATTCCTGATCGCCCAATGCGGATCGCAAATCAGAGAGAGTTGCAATGACCGACGCACCCAAACGCACCCCGCTTTATGACCTTCATGTTGAACTTGGTGGCAAGATTGTTGATTTTGCCGGCTGGGAAATGCCGGTTCAATACCCGATGGGCATCATGGGCGAACACAAGCAGTGCCGCGAGAAGGCCGCTTTGTTTGACGTGTCCCACATGGGGCAGGTGATCCTAAAAGGTGACAACGTTGGTGAAAAGCTCGAAGCCATCTGTCCGCAGGCCTATGCAACCCTGAAAGAGGGTAAGGCGCGCTATGGTTTCTTCACCAACCCCGAAGGCGGCATCATGGACGATCTGATCGTCTCGAATGCTGGTGATCATTTCTTTGTCGTGGTGAACGCATCGATGCGTCACCAGGATATTCCGCACATGGCGGCCAACCTTGACGGCGTCGAAGTGATCGAGATCTTTGACCGCGCCCTTGTTGCAGTTCAGGGTCCGAGCGCAGAAGACGTTGTTGGCACTCATTGCCCTGCAGCGCGCGACATGAAGTTCATGGAAACGATTGTTGCTGAAATTGGCGGCATCGAGTGCCGGATCTCGCGCCTGGGCTATACCGGAGAAGACGGGTACGAAATTTCGATCCCCGAAGACAAAGCGGTTGAGGTCAGCAAGCTGTTCCTTGCGCATGACGACTGTGAACCTGCGGGTCTTGGCGCACGGGATAGCCTGCGTCTTGAAGCGGGCCTTTGCCTTTACGGCAATGACATCGACCAATCGACCTCGCCCATTGAAGCTTCACTGAGCTGGGCCATCCAGAAGCGGCGCAAAGAAGAAGGCGGGTTCCCGGGTGCGGACCGCATCAAGAAGGAACTGGCTGACGGCGCTGCCAAAAAGCTGGTTGGTATCAAACCGGAAGGCCGTGCGCCGGCACGTCAAGGTGTTGAAATCCAATGCGCTGAAGGCAACACTATCGGCGAAATCACTTCAGGTGGTTTTGGTCCAACCGTCGGTGCACCTGTCGCGATGGGCTATGTCTCGAAGGGCCACGGTGCCCCCGGTGAGAAAGTGAACCTGATCATTCGCGGTAAGGCCCAGCCTGCCGAGATCGTCGCGCTGCCGTTTGTGCAGCAGAACTATAAGCGCTGAAGCAGCGCCCCGAAACACTACGAAACGGAGAACTGAACCATGACCACCTATTATTCGGAAGAGCACGAGTGGATCACCGTTGAAGGCGATGTTGCTACTCTGGGTATCACCCAGCACGCGGCGGACCAGCTAGGTGAAGTTGTATTCATCGAGCAGAAAGAAGCCGAAGATGAGTTCGAAAAAGGCGATGAGATCGGTGTGATCGAATCCGTGAAAGCCGCTTCGGAAATCTACGCCCCGCTGGATGGCGAAATCGTCGAAGTAAACGAAGCGCTGGCAGACGCGCCTGCTTCGTTGAACGAAAGCCCCGAAGGGGATGCCTGGATCTACAAAATCAAGCTGACCAACATGGATCAGCTGGAAGATCTGATGGATCTTGACGGTTACAAAGCCCTGATCGGCTAAATTGCTCTGCCCGCCGGGCCAACCGGCGGGTTTTCTCTCGCAACAGGGACATATGCACATGGCCTTCAAACTTACCGATTACGAAGCATACGACTTCGCCAATCGCCGTCACATTGGCCCGTCGCCTGCAGAAATGCGCGATATGCTCAAGGTGATCGGTTTCAAAACGCTCGACGAACTGATCGACGCAACCGTACCCCCCGCGATCCGCCAGAAAGCGGCACTGGATTGGGGCCCTGCGATGACCGAGCGCGATGCGCTTTTCCACATGAAGGAAGTCGCGAGCCAGAACAAAGTTCTGACCTCGCTGATTGGTCAAGGCTACTACGGCACCACCACACCGGCACCGATCCTGCGCAACATCCTTGAGAACCCAGCATGGTACACGGCCTATACGCCGTACCAGCCTGAGATTTCGCAAGGCCGCCTCGAAGCACTGCTGAACTTCCAGACCATGGTCAGCGATCTGACCGGCCTAGATGTAGCCAACGCATCGCTGCTGGACGAAGCCACCGCCGCCGCTGAAGCGATGGCAATGGCCAAGCGGGGCGGGCGTTCCAAAGCGAACAACGCTGCGTTCTTTGTCGACCAGAACTGTCACGCTCAGACCATCGCCGTCATCAAAACCCGGGCCGAGCCTCTGGGTATCGATGTTCAAGTGGGTGACCCTGCGGATCTGGAAGCCGGTGCCGTCTTTGGTGCGATTTTCCAATATCCGGGCACCAACGGGCACGTTCAGGACTTCACCGCACAGATCGCGGCGCTGCATGAGCACAAAGGCATTGCCATTGTTGCCGCAGACATCCTGTCGCTGGCTCTGCTGAAGTCACCGGGCGAAATGGGCGCCGACATCGCCATTGGCTCGACTCAGCGTTTCGGCGTTCCGATGGGCTATGGTGGCCCGCACGCGGCCTATATGGCGACCACGGACAAGCTCAAACGCTCGATGCCCGGTCGTATCATTGGTGTGTCGATCGACGCGCGTGGCAACAAGGCTTACCGCCTTGCTCTGCAGACCCGGGAACAGCACATCCGCCGTGAAAAAGCCAACTCGAACGTCTGTACTGCTCAGGCTCTGCTGGCTGTTATTGCGTCGATGTATGCGGTTTACCACGGTCCCGATGGCATCAAAGCGATTGCCCAGTCGGTGCACCGCAAAACATCGCGTCTTGCGGCGGGTCTGGAAGAGGCTGGGTTCCAGGTTGAGCCTGAGGTCTTCTTCGATACCATTACCGTTGAAGTGGGCCAGCTGCAGAACACTGTGATGGAAGCGGCAGTTGCACGGGGCATCAACCTGCGCAAAGTGGGCGAGACCAAAGTTGGGATCAGCCTTGACGAACAGACGCGTGCCGAGACCATCGAAGCGGTTTGGGCGGCCTTTGGCATCGACAAGCAGGACGACAGCAGCAATGCGACCTATCGTCTGCCCGATTACGCTTTGCGCGAAACCGAGTATCTGACGCACCCGATCTTCCACAAGAACCGAGCCGAAGCTGAGATGACCCGCTATATGCGTCGTCTGGCCGACCGCGATTTGGCTCTTGATCGGGCGATGATCCCGCTGGGCAGCTGTACCATGAAGCTGAACGCGACCATCGAGATGATCCCGGTGACTTGGCCGGAATTCAGCAATCTGCACCCCTTTGTGCCCGTTGATCAGGCGCAGGGATATCATAAGATGATCGATGATCTGAATGATAAGCTGTGCCAGATCACCGGCTATGACGCGATCAGCCAGCAGCCCAACTCGGGTGCGCAGGGTGAATATGCGGGCCTGTTGACCATCCGAAACTACCAGCGCGCAAATGGTCAGGGGCATCGGAATGTCTGCCTCATCCCAACCTCCGCACACGGCACCAACCCGGCGTCGGCGCAGATGGTGGGCTGGAAAGTGGTTCCGATCAAAGCGGATGATGATGGCAATATCGATGTCGCGGATTTCCGGGAAAAGGCTGAGAAACATTCGGACAATCTTGCCGGATGTATGATCACCTATCCTTCGACACATGGCGTATTCGAAGAAACCGTTCAGGAAGTGTGCCAGATCACGCATGACCATGGTGGTCAGGTCTATATCGATGGCGCAAACATGAACGCGATGGTTGGACTGGCGCGTCCGGGTGATGTGGGCGGTGACGTCAGCCACTTGAACCTGCACAAAACCTTCTGCATTCCACACGGTGGGGGCGGCCCCGGCATGGGTCCGATTGGTGTCAAAGCGCACTTGGCGGAGCATCTTCCGGGTCACCCTGAGTACGGTACGGCTGTTGGTCCGGTTTCGGCTGCGCCTTTTGGATCACCATCGATCCTGCCGGTGTCATGGGCTTATATCTTGCTGATGGGTGGCTCGGGTCTGACCCAAGCGACGAAAGTGGCGATCTTGAACGCCAACTACATCGCAGCCCGTCTGAAAGATGCCTATCCGATCCTGTACACCTCGACCACCGGTCGCGTGGCCCACGAATGTATCCTCGACACCCGTCCATTGAACGACGATGGCGGTGTTTCGGTGGATGATGTGGCCAAACGTCTGATCGACAGTGGTTTCCATGCTCCGACCATGTCCTGGCCGGTTGCAGGGACACTGATGGTTGAGCCGACCGAGTCCGAGCCGAAAGAAGAGCTGGATCGTTTCTGCGACGCCATGCTGTCGATCCGTGCCGAGGCACAGGACATTATCGACGGCAAAATCGACGCTGAAAACAACCCGCTCAAACACGCGCCACACACTGTGCGTGATCTGGTTGGCGACTGGGATCGTCCGTACACCCGCGAACAGGCCTGTTTCCCTCCAGGTAACCTGGGCGTAGATAAGTACTGGCCAGCGGTTAACCGTGTCGACAACGCCTACGGCGACCGGAACCTGGTGTGCACTTGCCCGCCGATGGAAGCCTACGAAGACGAGGAGTGACATCCATCCGGTCAGGGTGCGATCTAGACGCTCCTCCCCGGTCGCAAGACAGGCCGCGCCCACACAGTGAGGTGGCCGGATAAAACACTCCCGAGTAGCCCCGACCCCACGGTCGGGGCTATTTTTTTTGATTGTTGGTTGGCCACTATGTCCGTGAGGCTTTTCCTGAAACCTCAGCCGGTCACCTAATTCAGTTCCAGCGTTTTCTCGACCGTATCGCTCCACGCGAAAGCAGGCGGCTTCCTAGAAACTCACACGTCTTCAATTTTCTTCTTGTCGAAACCGGTTTCGGAATTGAGTTTCGAAATTGGGAGGACGCCGTGACCGAGTCGAAATACATCACAGCCGAAGAAATCAAAGATGTGCAGGGCCGTCCTGCGCGCGTCACAATTGATGTGTTGGCGCAGTCTTTGGGATTGACCAAAGGTACTGTTTCAAAAGCTCTGAATGACTATGCGGATGTCTCCGAGAAAACGCGGAAACGGGTTCAGCTCGAAGCGCGACGTCTTGGTTATCAACCTCTAAGCCATGCACAGGCCATTCGGACGGGGCGCGTGCGGGCTCTTGGTCTTGTGTTGAGCATTGATGCGCATGACGCCTCGCGTCCCTTCCTGACTGATTTTCTTGATGGGGTTAGCCGCTGTGCCAGTGCCGAGGGCTGGACACTCACAATCGCCACAGCAAACAGTGACAGTGAACTGCTGACCACGATGATCCGACTGATCGATGATCGCAAAGCCGATGGGTTCATTCTGCCGCGAACGCTGCATGAAGATCCGCGTGTCGCTCTTCTGACGAGATCTGAGGTGCCCTTTGTTCTCTATGGCCGGTGTGCGGGATGCGAAAACTACGCCTGGTTTGATGTTCTGGGCGAAGACGCGATACATCGCGCCGTGCTTCGCCTTGCTGATCAAGGGCACCGACGCATTGGGTTTCTAAATGCGAGTCACAAATTCGAATTTGCGCGCCTTCGCGAAACCGGTTTCTTGGAGGGCATGTCGAACGCTGGATTGGATGTTGACCGTGATCTCATCGTCACCGGATGTCATACCTCCTCCGATGGCGCACGTGCTGCCGCTGATCTCCTGGCACAACCCTGTCCTCCAACGGCATTAATTTGTGCAACTGATATGGTCGCCCTGGGAGCCTATGAGGCGGCGCGCCATTTGGGCCTGGAGATCGGGCGGGATTTGTCTGTGATTGGCTATGACGGCATTCCCGAAGGGCAGTATGCGCATCCGACTTTGACCACATTTAATGCGGACAGCCGAGACGCTGGAGAACGTCTTGCGCGCCTCTTGATCGAACAAATCAGAGGCAAATCTGCACATGAATTGCAGGAAACATCCTGCGCCACCCTGATTGCACGGCAATCGGATGGACCACCGCGCCTCACGTCTGATGAGCTCGCGACGTACTTGAAACAAACGCCATAATATAGGGAGAAGGATATGATGCGTTTCACTGGTAAAGGCCTTTGGGCCACCACCGCCTTAGCACTCGGGTTGTCGGCAATGGCCGCACAGGCTGACATTCGCTTCTGGACCACAGAAGAACAGCCAGAGCGCCTGGCAAAGCAAGAAGCGATGGCTGCAGACTTTGAGAAAGAAACTGGGATTGCCGTCGAAGTTATTCCTGTGACGGAATCTGATCTCGGCACGCGCGCGACAGCTGCGTTTGCCGCCGGAGATTTGCCAGATGTGATCTATCACCCGCTGCAGTATGCGTTGCCTTGGGCCGATGCCGGTATTCTGGACACAGATGCCGCGACAGAAGTTATTGAAGACTTGGGCTTGGCAAGCTTTGCGCCGGGCCCTCTTGCGATGGCCGCGGTCGAAGATGGGTCAGCTTCGGTTCCGGTTGATGGCTGGACGCAGATGGTGGTTTACCGCAAGGACCTGTTCGACAGCATGGGTCTCGAAGCACCAACAACCTATGCCAATGTTCTAGCAGCGATTGAAAAGCTCCATAATCCGCCGTCGATGTACGGGTTTGTGGCTGCTACCAAAGTTGATGAGAACTTCATGAGCCAGGTGCTAGAGCATGTCTTCCTCGCGAACGGCGTTTCGCCTGTTGGGGCGGATGGGTTCCAGGCGCTGGACGAAAAGGCCACGATTGAGGTTCTGGATTTCTACAAGGCAATCGCCAAGGCCTCGCCTCCGGGTGAATTGTATTGGAAGCAGTCGCGCGAGTTGTATTTCTCGGGTCAGGCCGCGATGATCATCTGGTCTCCTTTCATTCTGGATGAATTGGCAGGTCTGCGCGATAGCGCTCCGCCCACCATCAACGAAGATCCAACCTCGGGTGAGTTGGCGTCGAAAACCGGGATTGTCACAACCTTCGCGGGTCCCTCCAATCCGGAAGGCGCCGCCTGGGGAGATGTCCGGTACTTTGGTATCACCAACGATGCCGACACCGATGATGCTATGGCCTTTGTGAAATACTCAATGGATCAGGGATATACTCAGACCCTGTCGATTGCTCCGGAGGGTAAGTTCCCGGTACGTCGCGGAAATGGTGACAGCTCAACGGCCTATGTGGATGCGTGGTCGAAACTTCCTGTGGGTGTGGATCGCAAAGCGCCTTTGTCTGACCTCTATGAGGCCAGCATGATCGATGAGATCGTTGGGGGATTGGATGTCGCCAAGCGCTGGGGTGTGTCTGAGGGTCAGCTGGCTCTGGCGTCCAAGATGATCAACGCTCAGACCGTCAACCGAGTGGTGCGTGAATACATCGATGGCACCATCGGCGGTCCCGCGGCAGTGGCCAAACTGAACGAAGGTCTGGCCAAGATCGACTGATCGTCCAGTGTCTTTCCATTTGGGCGGGCTGTTTCATTGGCCCGCCTGATCTCTACAGGAAAACTTCATGACCTCTGCCGTACCGCCGAAAGGCACCGGCCCGCTGGCCCGTCGCGAAGCGCGATTGGCCTGGGGGTTGCTGCTCCCCACTGTCATTTCTGTTTCGCTGGTGGTGATCTTGCCGCTTTTGGCGATTTTCTGGATCAGCTTTAAGCCGATCGAGCTTGCTGACCTGCGAGCACCGACACCGATCATCAAAGAAAGCCTGCGCGGCAAGCCGAGTGACGTAGGCGACACCGGCACGCTTGAGTACAAATTGCGCAACTCATCTCGTGACAAAGCGATTACGGGAGTGACCCTAGCTGACCAGATCCCAGAAGGATTGGTTCTGGGGGAGCTTGATGAGCGATGCACTGTGACTGCGCTGGATCTGTTTTGTGATTTTGGTGACCTCGCAGGAAAACAACGCGAGAAGATTTCCATCCCGGTGACGCTGACACAGGCCTTTGTTGATGCAGGGGTTCATCCAAAAGACAGCATTCCTGTGATGACCGGTGATGCCGAAAACATCCTGACAAACTTCGAGTTTTCTTTGGAAAACTACGCGCGCGTTTTTGATGGCGATGAATTCTGGACGGTGTTCTTGGTGACGCTGTTTTACACCATTGTGGGCACGGTGGGCGCACTTGTGTTTGGATTGTTTGCCGCGCTTTTGTTGAACAAAAGCTTTCGCGGGCAGGGGATCTTACGCGGGCTGTATTTGTTCCCTTATGTGGCGCCCGTTATTGCGGTGGCCTTCACTTGGGTGACATTGTTCGATCCGTTTTCCGGGTCAGCCAACGCGTTGTTGCTGCAAATGGGCGTGACGCAGGAGGCGATCAATTTCTTTGGTCAGCGACCACTGGCGCTTATCATGGTCACCGTGTTCGAAATCTGGCGGTATTTCCCCTTGTCGTTCCTGTTCATTCTTGCGCGGATGCAAAGCATAGATACGGACATGTATGAGGCGGCAGATATGGATGGGGCCTCTCCGTTCCAGAAATTCTGGTACCTCAGTTTGCCCCAATTGCTTGGTATTCTGTCCGTGTTGTTCCTTCTGCGCTTCATCTGGACCTTCAACAAATTTGACGACATTTTTCTGCTCACCGGTGGCAACGCCGGTACGCGTACTTTGACAGTGAACGTGTATGAACAGGCCTTTGCTGTCTCAAACATTGGGGCTGGTGCGGCGGTGGCCGTTGTCATCTTTGGCTGTCTGCTGGTCTTTTCATTCTTCTTCTTCAAATACGTTAGCCGGGAGGAAGGACTATGAGCCTGCTCCGATATGGACATGTCACCGCGCCGGTGCTGGGGGCGCTCTGGGCCGTCATCATGGCTGTTACGCTTGCAGTTGGATTTAGCTTTTCGACTGGCATTGGGTTTCAACCAAGGGTTCTGCTCTCGCTGATTTTCGGCCTAATCGCCGGAGGAGCGTATCTGACTGGCGCGCGCCGGTCTGTGATCCTTGTAGCCATGGTCGTTCTCGGGATTCTGGTTACCCTCGCGGGCTTCGGCCCGATCCGGGTGAGCGGTCAGGGCGGGTCCTTCCTTTCCGTCCTGACCGGCGTCGCTTTGGGGCTGGCTGTCGCCTATCCGCTTGGCGCGATCTTGAACGAAGTAACCCCCGGCGCTCTGACACGTCATGTGTTCGAAGAGGCAGTGATCCGGTTCCTGACGGGGTTCGGCTATATCTTCTTCACCGCGATTGTGGTGATCCCGTTTTACGTGATGGTGATGACAAGCCTGAAGTCTCAGCAGGAGCTTCTGCAGAACCCACTCGATTTCTCAATTGATCTCAGCAAAGGCACGGATCTGCTCCGGTCTTATGCCGAGCTGTTCGCTGATTTCAATTTCGGCAGCTATCTGGTGACCAGTCTCTTCATCTCGGTGATGACAGTCTTCATCACCTTGGCATTTTCCGTGCCAGGGGCCTATGCGGTTGCCAGACTGAGGTTTCGCGGGCAGGCGGCGTTTTCGCGCTCGATTCTGTTGATCTATATGGTGCCAATGATCGTTTTGGCGCTGCCGATCTACATCGCTTATTCCATGACGGGTCTGCGAAATTCGGTGTTGGGCATTGTCTTGATCTACCCGGTCACCACCATTCCCGTAGCTCTCTATATGTTGCAGGGCTATTTCCGGGGCTTGCCCGCAGAGGTGGAAGAGGCGGGCCTGATGGATGGGCTGTCGCGTCTGGCTGTGATCTGGAAAATCACCTTGCCTCTGTCTCTGCCTGCGCTGGCCTCGGTCTCGCTTTATGTCTTCATGATCGCCTGGAACGAGTTCCTTCTGGCCTTCATGCTGCTTGATGACCCTTCAAAGTTCACGCTCACCCGTGGGGTGGCGATGCTCAACTCTTCAGAAATTCCCAGACAGCACCTTATGGCGGGGGCCGTTGTGGCCACCGTACCGATCATGGCGCTGTTTCTGGGGCTGGAAAAATTCATGACCAAGGGCCTGACCGCAGGCTCGGTGAAAGGATAAGACTGTGGCAACAGCAAACACTCTTGAAGCTCTGGATCAACGCGCAATCGAAATCCTGCGTGCCAACGACAAAGGCGGATACACCATTCCGACGGCGGGGTTGTATCCGTATCAATGGAACTGGGACAGCGCCTTTGCGGCCTTTGGATTTGGTACCTTTGACTTGCCTCGCGCTTGGGCAGAGGTGGAGACCCTGTTCAAAGGACAATGGGACAATGGCATGGTTCCGCATATCCTGTTTCACCAAGTTGACGAAGGTTACTTCCCCGGACCGGACGTCTGGGGGTGCACCGGCCCCATCCCCTCCTCAGGCATTTCGCAACCTCCGGTGGCCGCGATCTTTGTTCGTAAAATCTGGGAATGGGATAAGGACGCGGGCCATGATCATGTCGCGGCACTTTACCCAAAGCTGTTGAATTGGCATCGTTGGTTTATGACGTGGCGCCGTGAGCGAGCCTTGGACGATGCGCAGGGGCCGGGCGCGATCTGTATCACCCATCCGTGGGAAGCAGGTCGTGACAATGCGCCAGACTGGGATGATGCGATGGCTGGGATCACGCCAGACGGTGTCGCGCCCTATACCCGTCGAGATACCAGTCATGTCGATGCAGATATGCGGCCCACCAAATATGACTACGACCGCTATATCTGGCTGGTTCAACTGGGGCGTGAAACTGGATGGGACGAAGCGGAAATCCTCGAAAAATCGCCATTCCGGGTCGCGGATCCAACCATGACCTTTACACTGCTGCGGGCGCATCGTGATCTTTTGGCAATGGGGCAAAGTCTCGGCCATGATGTCACCGAAATCGAGAGCTGGATTTCGGATTTGGAGCAAGCGGCATCGACGCTTTGGAACCCAGAATTGGAGTGCTACGACTCCCGGAACGCGCGTACCGGTAAATTTGCCGGCTCGGTTTCAAATGCCTCCTTCCTTTGTTGGCTTGGCGGACTGAATGACGACCGTATGCTCTCACAATTCGACCGGGTTATGGACGCTGTGCCCTATGGTTTGGCCAGCTATGACCCCGAAAGCGAGAAATTTGATGGCCGTCGGTATTGGCGGGGACCGATCTGGGCGGTTGTGAATACGCTCATTGGGTTGGGGTTGGAAGAGCAGGGGCAGGGTGACCGTGCCAGACGCCTGCGGAACAGCACTCAGGACCTGATCGCTGAGAAGGGATTCGCTGAGTATTTTGATCCCACTGACGGTGCACCTGCTGGCGGGGACAGTTTCACTTGGACCGCCGCCGTTTGGCTGGCTTGGATCCGCGGCGGGAAGGTTTAGAGCATGGGTGCGATTGAACTGAAAGCCGTTGAAAAGTGGTTTGGCCCTTTGCAGGTCATCAAAGGCGTTGATCTTGAGATCGACGATGGCGAGTTTGTTGTCTTTGTTGGTCCGTCTGGTTGCGGGAAATCCACGCTTTTGCGGATGATCGGTGGTCTGGAAGAAACCTCACGCGGTCACATGTTGATCGATGGCACCGATGTCACGGATCAACCTCCCTCAAAACGTGGGTTGTCGATGGTGTTTCAATCTTATGCGCTTTATCCGCATATGAGCGTGCGCGACAACATGGGCTTCTCGTTGAAGACGGCTGGTGCTCCCAAAGGCGAAATCAAGGAAAAGGTCGACCGGGCCGCAGAGGTTCTTAAGCTCGAGGCTTTTCTTGATCGGAAACCCAAAGCCCTCTCGGGAGGCCAACGCCAACGTGTCGCCATTGGTCGTTCGATTGTGCGAGAACCGACGGCATTTTTGTTTGACGAACCCCTGTCAAACCTGGACGCCTCGCTTCGGGTGGACATGCGGCTGGAGATTGCCAAACTTCATCGATCTTTGAAAACCACCATGATCTACGTGACCCATGATCAGGTTGAAGCCATGACATTGGCCGACCGGATTGTTGTCTTGGAATATGGAGTGATTGCGCAGGTCGGCACCCCGCGCGAGCTATATGAACGCCCCGCCAATCTGTTTGTGGCGACGTTTATAGGCAGCCCAAAAATGAACATCTTGCCCTGTGTGACACAGGCCGGTGAATTCCTACTTGATGGAGCCGCGAAGGGCGCGTTTTCGGGCACAACACCTGCGGTGCATCTAGGAATTCGGCCTGAGCATATTTCAGTAACCCCACCTGACGCAGGTCACTGTAACGCACGAGTGGACGTCCTCGAGTATCTGGGTGCGGATACATTCATCATCGCCGATGCTGGGACACTGGGTCAGATCACATTGCGCATCACCGGTAGTACGGATTTGCAACCTGATGATGTGATTGGGTTGAGTTTCGCGACTGAACACCTGCATTTCTTCGACACTGATGGTCAGCGGTGCGGGGACTAAGGTGAAACGGTCGGAAATCAACGACATCGTGGCGCAGGGTCATGACTTCATTCGGTCTTTCGGTGTGGTGCTTCCCCCCTTTGCGGAGTGGGCACCTGAACGTATGCGACGCGATGATGCGGCCCTGATCCGGTCACGTGGTCTGGGCTGGGATATCACCGATTATGGCGCTGGCAATTTCGCCGAGATGGGGGTGTTCCTTTTCACAACGCGCAATGGGAGCGCCGCGCATCTCAGCGAAGGGTGTGGGATGCTCTACGCGGAAAAGATCATGATCTCGCGCCGAGATCAGCTTTCCCCGATGCATCGCCATGTGAGCAAAGCCGAGGATATCATCAACAAAGGCGGCGGTGATCTGATTATCGAGCTCTTTGCTTCGGACCCGACGGGCAGAATAGATCGTACCGCAGACGTCACAGTGATGAGTGACGGTTGTGCCGTGACCGTGCAAGCTGGTGGTAAGCTTAGACTACAACCGGGGCAAAGCGTCACTTTGATGCCAGGGGACTGGCATGCCTTTTGGGCTGAACATGAAGACTGCCTAATTGCCGAAGTGTCGACCGTAAACGATGACAAAACAGACAACATCTTTGAGCAGCCGATTTTGCGTTTTGCACAAGTGGTCGAAGACGTTCCTGCGACACGCCTTTTGGTCTCGGATTACGCATAAGTCAGCATGCCTTGCTCGCGATTGTAGAAAGCGGCCCTGAATACGGGCCGCTTTTTCTTTTGCTGGCGCAGTCTTACTGCTGTGGCCAGACATTTGTTGTATGTCGAGGCTGACTTGATCATTGACACATTCGTTGGGTCAGGTCAGAAATATCCAACATTTTTGCAAATGAGCGCCAAAATGATCTTTCGCCAAGGTTCAAACGACGACGAAACCATCGTGCACATGCTTGCCTCCGCGTTGCGGCGTGACATTTCGTTTGGAGAGTTGCGACCAGACCAAAAGCTCAAAATCAATGAGCTGCGTATGCGCTATGGGGGCTCCAACCATTCGATGCGCGAGACACTGCGCATTCTCAGCTCTGAAGGTTTGGTCGAAGCAACGTCACAGCGCGGGTTTCGGGTCACTTCTGCTACGGAAGACGATCTGAGAGACATCGCACTTGTGCGCAGTGAGATCGAGAAAATCGCAGTTTGCCTAGCGTTGCAGAAAGGTGATGTGGCTTGGGAGGGTCGCGTTGTTGCTGCGCATCACGCTTTGCAAAAGGCCGAGACCGCAGTTCGAGAATCCTCTGACGACCTAACAGCCCTGGAGTGGGATGCCGCCTGTTGGGGATTTTCCGCTGCGATTATAGAGGGGTGTGACAGCCCCCGGTTGATCCAGATGCATCGCCGGTTTTTTGACCAAAGTCGCCGGTTCCGTTTGGCTCAATTGCGGGAAGGGCAGATTGATTTTGACGCGCGGAAGCTGCGGCAAAAATCGCTTCTGGATGCGGTTCTGGAGCGGGATGAGGCCCAAGCGCTCACGTACGTGCAAAACGAAATTGACGCAGATCTCAATCCACAGATTTAAACGAGATCATAGGGAGGACATCATGATCAAATTCAACCGCCGTCGCGCGCTGACGCTCTTGGGGGGCGCTGCAGCTGCCAGCACTCTGGCCGCCCCTGCCATTGCCGCCAACAAGAAAATCAAGGTCGGCGCATTGCGTTTCACCTCACATTCAGGGTCGTTCATCGCATATGAGCGCGGCTATTTTGCAGATGCAGGGCTGGATGTAGAGTTCCAGTTTTTTCAGGCCGCCCAGCCCATGGCCGTGGCAATTGCCTCCGGTGACATTGATTATGCCGTGACAGCAATCTCTGGCGGGTTGATCAGCCTGGCCGACAAAGGTGCGATCAAAGTGATCGGTGGTGCCTTGAAAGAAGAGGCGGGCATTGACGGTCAGAAGTATCTGATCTCGTCGGGGTCCTATGATGCCGGCGTCAAAACGCTCAAAGACCTAGATGGCAAGAAGTATGCTGTCACTCAGGCGGGGTCGTCGTTCCACTATATGGGCGCCAAGATGGCGGCGGCTGAAGGGATCTCGCTCCGTTTCACACCGCTGCAAAAAGTCGGCGCGATCATCGGTGCGATGAAATCAGGTCAGGTTGATGGTTGGTCGATTGTCCCGCATATCGCCAAACCACTTGCAAAAGCAGGCGCTTGGAAAATTGCAGGAAATGTTTCGGACTATATTCCAGATTATCAGGTCACCACGGTGTTCACCTCGGCCAAGAATGCCGCAAACGAACGGAGCATGACCGAAAGCTTCCTGCAGGGGTTCTCACGTGGCGTGGATGACTATGCAGCGGCAATGATCGACAAAACCGCAAGCCAGGATGAGATGATCGATCTGATCCATAAATACGTTTACACTGATCGGGAACGTGCAAAGGCGGCCCCGTCTATCATCAACGGAACGATGCGTCTGAGCAGCGGTGCGGCACTTAATCTGGCATCGGTTCAGGATCAACTGAGCTGGTTCCAGTCTGAAGGTCTTGTCGGGTCAGATATCACGCTCGATACCCTGGTAGACAGCTCCTACGTCGACACGACTGGCGCGTAAGGCACTTGACCACAAGGCGCGCCGACGTAAGCGCGCCTTGTTTTTTGACGAAGGGTCAGAACATGGACATACGCTTGGACGGTGTCGGCCATTCCTATGGGGATGCCGAGGTGATGCGTGATATCACGCTTGATATTGCTTCAGGCCAAATCGTTTGTATCGTTGGCCCGTCGGGATGTGGAAAATCGACATTACTGCGATTTATTGGTGGCCTTGAACGTCCCGATCACGGTCGTATCCTGCAGATCGGAACAGCGCCAGAAGGGTGTCTGAACCCGCTGACCTATGTGTTTCAGGATTTTGCTCTGCTGCCGTGGCGGTCGGTCTTCGGGAATATCTCGTTGGTTCTGGAGGATCATGGCATCCGAGGCAAAGCGGCCAAGGCCATTATTGACGATGTCCTCGCGCGCACGAAACTGTCCGATTTTGCCAGCGCTCTGCCACGCCAGCTGTCAGGCGGTATGAAACAGCGTGTGGCCATCGCACGGGCTTTGGCGGTGAAACCTGCAGTGATGTTGATGGATGAACCGCTGAGCGCATTGGATAGCCAGACCCGTGAGCTTTTGATGGATGATCTGGTTGATCTCTGGACACGCCAACCCTTTACCGCCGTGTATGTCACCCACAATTTGGCCGAAGCTGTTCGTCTCGGGCATAAGGTTGTGGTTCTGTCGAGGCGCCCTGGTCAAATCCGTGAGATTGTCGACATCGAGAAACCTCTCGGTGAGCGCGAATTTGGTGACGCAGATCTGGAGGCCCACCAGAAACACCTCTGGCAATTGATGCGCGACGAAGCGCGCGCTGCGGATGCGGAGCTTCTTCATGTCTGACCTCTCTTCCAAATCCCCGTCCGATGGCCGCGCAGTGTCTTTTCGCGGCGGCGGCTTTGCACCAAAATCCCATCGTTGGGTTGGGTTAGCAGTTTTTGCCTTCCTCATTCTGATCGCAGAGTGGGGAACGCGGGCAGGCTGGATCTCCGCGCTGACATTACCCAAGCCATCGGACGTGCTGGCCACGTTTCACGAGCTTTATCAAAGCGGTTTGCTCTTCAAACATCTCGGGCTGTCGCTTGGTCGTCTCGTGGTTGGGGCGGCCATTGGGGCGAGTGTTGGGATCAGTGTTGGTGTATTGATCGGCTTGTTTTCTTACATTCGGTCTGGGCTTGTCCCGGTGATCGCGGCCATCTTTCCAATCCCCAAAATCGCACTGTTGCCGCTGTTTGTAATCTGGTTTGGGATTGGTGAGGGGTCGAAATATGCGCTGATTGCCTTTGGCACCTTTACCCCCACGGTCGTCGCAACCTATGGCGCCGTGGACAATGTGGATCGCACGTTGATCCGGATGGGGCAAAGTTTTGGACTGTCGTGGTGGTCCATCGTGCGCAAAATTGTTCTGCCCGGGGCTATGCCTGGCATTCTGTCTGGGCTACGTATTTCATTTGCAATTGCAATCATTCTTCTGGTTGCAGCCGAGATGCTGGGCGCCGAATACGGCATCGGGGCCTACATTCTTGAGGCAGGCTCTCTGTACGATCTGGAGAGACTGTTTGCAGGCGTGGTGATCCTGTCCCTGCTTGGGGTTTTGGTCAGTGGATGTATCGGTGTGATTGAACGACGCGTTCTTGGCTGGAGGTCATAAACAACCTCCGCCGTTCTTTGTGATCGTGGCAAACCAAGGGCGATCTTGGTCCAAGGTTTGTCAGATACCCATCGTCAAGATGGGGCTTGGCCTCCCGTGTGTTTCCGAGAATAGTATCCCCACTGTTCGTGAACACACGGGAGCGCTTTATTCTCGCAGACCATCCAATAGCGCGATGGGTGTCAAAATCCCCCCAATCAACTGCAAGCTGGGCAGTATCTCTGCAACCGCCTGGTTCCAAGTTCCGAGAGGGGTGTGAGGAACGTAGACAACATCACCTGGCCGCAAGGGAAAGTCCAACTTGTCGCCGACCAACATGGCGGCAACATCGACAACGATCAGCTCGCCTTGTGTTGTCGACAACGATCGGATCACGCGGACCTCTTGCAGCTGAGCGGAGGGTTCTTTGGGACCACCTGCCAAAGCGAGTGTTTCAAGCATGGTGCGCTTTTCGGCGCCAAAGGCATAACCTCCGGGGGACTCGACTGCGCCAAGGACATATACACGCATGTCTTCGCGGTTTGGGGCAAAAATGACATCCCCTGAGCGCATCCAGACATTCTGTCTGAAATCACCGTTTTTGAGCAATGCAGCAAGATCAACCGTACAAACACTGTTTCCTCGAATGAGGCGCGCTCCGGGAAGATAGGCGTCTTCTTCCAAGCCTTCGGCCAAGGCGAGAGCCTCAATAAGCTCGGTTGCAAATTCAAGATATTTGACACCGGGCTTCCGAAACTCGCCTAGGAAATAAATCGGATGGCTTTCTGCTTTAGCCAGTTCGACGGTAACCCAAGGGTCATTGAACTCGACTGTATAGGCCTGTTTCAACTCGGTTTGAATCTGGCGTGTCGTCATACCCGCGACGCGCGTGTTTTCAATGATAGGAAGTTGCACATACCCTTCAGCGTCAACGCGGGCGGTGAAACCGTCCATGCCCTCTTCGCCGAAAATGTTAAATCTCAGATCGTCACCGGGACCAACTTTGTAGCGAAGATCCACCTCGCCGCGAGCTCGGATGAGATGGTCGCCTTTACCACCATAAACCGCACGTGTTCCGCCACAATGTGGTCCGTCAAACCCCTCTGGCGTGCGCCCAACAACCGTCATGCGGGATACAACACCATCATCAACCAGACGGCTGTGATCAAGTGCGTCGGTACAGCTGGCGAGCGCCAGAATGACCAAACCGAGGGACAGGCGCTTCAACGCCCGAATTGACGAAAAGTCTGACAGCATATGCGCAATCTGCCTGTATTACACCTCGCCTATTTGCGGCAAGGCCACTGCTATTTGTTATTTGTACATACTTTTAGACAGTGACCTAACCCCTTGCCAAGCCCAGCTCTCTTTCAAAGCACGTTAAGATTTTAACTGTGGCTTTTGTTGATTGTCGAAGGAGATTTCAGATGGTTGTTTTGTTAGGTGCAGCTCCGGACACAGGAAATCGAGGGGTCAGCGCACTAAGTTCTGCTGCAGTGGCAGGGCTCAAGATGCGCGGTGTGCCCAATATTACAATTGCAGATCATGGTCGTGGGCTGAGGGTGCAGGATGACGGGTCACAACGTATCGGACTGACCCACAGCCGCCGGATCTGGCGCGGGGATAGCCTGACGGCGGTTGCGGCCAGCGCGCGTATCGGGGGTTTAGGAAATCCAACGGCGTCTACGCTCTTAAAGGCATCGGCAGTTTTAGATGTCTCTGGTGGAGACAGTTTTACAGACCTTTATGGGTCACGCCGCTTCACCTCGATCACATGGCCAAAGCAAATCGTTTTGAATGCAAAACGCCCACTCATCTTGCTTCCCCAGACACTTGGGCCATTTGAGCGGCCTGAAAACGTCGTCACAGCAAAAAGCATTCTGGCTCGCGCGAAATCAGTATGGGTTCGGGATCGACGCAGTGAGGTTATTCTGCAGAATCTTTTGGACGAGCTCTATGATCCATCAATCCACCGTCGCTGCCCGGACATGGCGGTCTTGTTGCCAGCCAAACGCCCAACCGTTCTTTCGATTGCTCTGGCGTCTTGGCTGACCGAAACGCGTGATTTCCCAGTCGCCGGTTTGAACGCAAGCGGGCTGTTGTGGCAGGGTGATCAAGAGGCGCAAGCACAGTTCGGATTGAAGTCATCCCATCGGGATCAAGCCTCTGCAATCGCGACCGCGATCTTAGAAAGCGATCCCCAGATGCGCCTGATGCTTGTGCCACATGTCAAGCGTCCAACTGGTGACCCTGAGAGCGATCAGGATGCAGCAGAGCAGCTTTTGCAGCACCTGAATGTACGTTTTCCCGGGCGCGTTCAGGTCGTTTCGCAGGAGTTCGACGAATGTGAACTCAAATGGATCATTTCGCACCTAGACTGGTTTGCAGGTGCGCGCATGCATTCGACCATTGCGGGGTTTTCTTCTGGCGTCCCAACGCTTGGTTTGGGATACTCAGACAAAGCAGCCGGTGTCTTTGCCGAATGTGGTTTGGGTCAACATGTGATGGATCTCCGTACAACGGAGACATCAGAAATCGGTGACCGTGTAGCTGCCTCTTTGGCAGCACGCCTTGAGACGCGAGCTCAAATCAGCGGCGAAATCACCTCCGTGAAAACGCGCGCCGAAGAGGCAATGGATGCAATCGCGTCGGATGTTCTGGGCGTTCCGGCCCGGGGACATGCAGCATGAGCGCGACGGGTTCCCAGAAAGCTCTGGCCTGGAGCGTGCCGATCTTTGCGGAAGCAGTAGCGCTTGGCCGTTCTATTCTTCTTGCTCGGTTTATCGGGGCTGACGAACTGGGCCAAGCGATTGTCCTGGCTGTCGTTCTGCGGTTCGCCGAAATGATGAGTGACTTTGGTTTAGATCGGCTGCTTGTGCAGGCCCACGATGGAGATGAAGCCGAACTTCAGGCCAATTTGCAGGGCGCTGCACTGCTTCGTGCGATTGGGTTGTGCGGGTTGTTGATGGTGGCGTCACCGCTTCTCAGTGCGGTGTTTCCCGATGGGCCATCGGTGTTCAGCTACATGTTGCTAGCGCTGGTTCCTCTGATCAAAGGAGGGTTACACCTTGATTATCGCCGCGCTGAACGCCGTTTTGAGTATCGCGGCCTGGCTTACGTGGAAACAGGGGCTGCAATTGCGATGCTGGCGGGGCTGGCAGTGGCCCTAACCGCCGGTTTCCAAGATCACCGTGTTTTGCTCGGGGCATTGCTTGTGCATGCCTGCACGCAGGTGGCATTGTCTCATTTCGTCGCCAAACGCCGTTGGAACGTGTCGTTTCAGATTTCCTATCTTATGCGCATTTGGATCTTCGGCGCACCTCTGGTTGTCAATGCCGGTCTGATGTTTCTGACCTTGCAGGCGGATCGGTTGATTGTTGCGGTTGCCTGGAGCTGGCAGGACGTAGCCGTCTATGGAATTACCGCGCAACTGGCGTTTTTGCCGGCTCTAATTTTCGGACGCGCGGCCAATTCCCTTCTGCTTCCAAAATTCAGTGCCACCTCAGTGCACAACCAAGAGCCTTTGCTTACACGAGTTGTGACCCATTCGGCAGGTGCAGGCTGTCTCTTTGCCCTGGCATTCACACTTGTCGCGCCGACAGCCATAGGGTGGATCTATGGCGACGAAATCGTTCCTGCAGCAGCGCTTGCTCTGGTGTTTGGCATTGCGGCGGGCGCACGGATTGCACGCACACCTTGGTCGGTATTGGCAGTAGCAACAGCACGTACCGGCGACACCGCCCGCGCCAATCTAATTCGGGCCGCGGCCCTTGTTCCGGCTGTTGCCTGCGCCTTTTCGGATCAGTCAATCGTGATTTTTGCACTTTGTGCAGCCTGCGGAGAGATCGCAGCCTGGGTGGCCGGATGGTGGTTGTTTAAGCGTAATAATTTCAAAGAGGTATTGGTATGAGCAACAAAGTTGACACGATTTCTAAGGTCGTAGAATCCAATCTATGTAATGGCTGTGGGGCCTGCGCAGGGGCTTTCCCCAATGCCTTCAAGATGATCGATGATGCAATTGAAGGGCGCCGCCCGGTGGCGCTGTCACCCAATGGTTCCGCAGATCGCGACGCGCTCGCGGTATGCGGTGGCCTTGGCCTGGCACCATTGCCCGCAAAAGACAAAGTCGAGGCGGATTGGGGGCCGGTTCTGGCCTGTTGGGAAGGCCATGCAGCGGATGCGGAAACCCGATTTCGTGGGTCATCGGGGGGGGCTGTTACCGCTCTGGCCACATTTCTGCTAGAAAAAGATCAGGCCGGAGCAGTGGCACACATTCGTGGTCGCCGAGATGATCCTCGCTTTAACGAAGCGACTTTAAGCACCACGGCACAGGACATCCTGTCAGCCGCAGGATCGCGCTATGCTCAGGCAAGCCTCTTGGATGTTTTGCCGCAGGTGCGCGAGGCCCCAACCCAAGTGGCCTTTATCGGGAAACCTTGTGACATCACCAGCCTGAAAAAAGCACGTCAGGTCGATCAGGAATTAGATAGGCGCGTGGGTCTGACAATCGCGATTTTCTGCGCGGGTGCACCAAACCTCGCGGCAACGGAAACGCTTTTGGATCGTCTTGGTGTACCCAAAAAGGCGAAACTTACGGATCTGCGGTATCGCGGATTTGGATGGCCGGGAAAAATGCAGGCGCGGTGGATTGATGCCGACGGAACTCCACAAGTGTCTGCCGCTATCAGTTACGCAGACGGCTGGGGAAGTGTCTTGCAATCAGGGCGTCGTTGGCGCTGTCGGATTTGCGATGACCATACAGGTGCGTTTGCCGATATTTCCGTAGGCGATCCTTGGCATACGCCGCCTCAGGGGCAAAAAGACAAAGGTAAGTCGCTCATTGTGGCGCGCACTCCGGCGGGTAAAGCGCTAATCGAAGAGGCCATTGCAGCAGGTGTTCTGATTGCGACCGAGGCCCCGCGTGATGTGATCGCCGCAGCACAGCCCAATCTGTTGCAGACCAATGCTGCGGTTTGGGGGCGACGTGTCGCTATGACCTTGGTTGGGATGCCGACCCCTTTGGCAAGTACATCGTCAAGCTTTGGCGCCTGGCTCAGACAGCTGAACACCGTCAATAAAGTCAAATCCATTCTGGGCACCATCAAGCGAATTTGGCAAAAACGGCTGTTTCGCGCGGTCCGCCTGACACCAGTTCAGCGCGATCAGTGATGGCGATGACGGTTGCTCTTCAACCTTCATTGGCTGCGCAACAGCGGCCAGGACGTCGCCTTTGGGGGGTGCCGCTTCCGGTTGTGTTTTTCTTTCTCGGAATGATTTTGCCAACTGCAATTTCGGTCAGTGTGGGCGGCATGCGGTTGTCAGCCTATCGTATTGTTTTGCTCGTCATGTTTGTTCCCATGATCTGGACGCTGGTGACGGGTGCGAGAGGAAAGCTGAACATTTTCGATGGTTTTGCCATAGCGCATTCGGTCTGGGCGTTGCTGGCGTTGATCAAATGGGGAGGGCTTGCACAGGGTTTGGAATCCGGCGGGATCTATGTCGTAGAGGCCCTGGGTGCCTATCTTATCGGTCGTCTCTATATCCGCAGCTATGAAGACTTTCGGGCAATGGCCACTGCGTATGTGGGCACTGTGGTTGGCATGCTCGCCTTTACCATCCCCGAAGCCTTGACTGGCACCCATTTTCTAAAGGACACGGCGGCTTCGCTGTTTGGGGGCGCGAAGGCCCATTTCATCGACAAACGTATGGGGCTTGAACGCGCCTTTGGCTCATTTGACCATCCCATCCTTTATGGGGTCTTTTCGGCCTCGGCCTTTTCGATGGCCTATTACATCTGCGCGGGCCGTTCTCTGAGCAATATGCGCGGTATGTTGAAGGTCATAGGGGTGATTGCCGCCACTTTTATCTCCGCCTCGGGTGGGCCCTATGTTGTTCTGTTGATGCAGATTTTTGTCGCAGGGTGGGATCGCGCGCTGCAATTTGTCGGTCGGTGGAGACTGTTGTTCACCCTGATGGGCTTGACCTACGTAGGTATTGATCTGTTTTCAAACCGCACCCCGTTTCATGTGTTCGTGTCTTATTTCACCTTCTCGGCACACTCGGCGTACAACCGCATAAACATCTGGATTTATGGCACTGCCGAGGTCGCCCGCCATCCGATTTTCGGGATCGGGCTTGGGGATTGGATCCGCGCCCCTTGGATGTCGGATTCCATGGACAACTTCTGGCTGTTGATCACGGTGCGATATGGGGTCCCAGCGCTTTTGTTCCTGCTTGCCACAGTTTTTGGGTTGGTGATTGCAGCGGGTCTGCGCAAAAATCTTCCGCTTAAGTGGCGTCACGCCCGCCATGCATGGGCGTTCACGCTGTTTGGTATCTCCGTTGCGGCGGCGACGGTGCATCTATGGAACGCTTTGTTTGTGCTTTTCATGTTTCTTGTTGGGGCGGGGGCCTGGATGGCTGATCCATCTGTGCGCCCCAAGTCGCGTGCCCTTCGTCCCCAACCCAAACCGCGCCGCGCGCCAACGTTGTTTTGAGTAAGGAGACCAGATTATGGATCTGTCGATTGTCATTGTGAATTGGAACACGCGGGACATGTTGCATGAGTGCCTGTCCTCGACATTTGCGGGGTTAGGAGAGCTCGAGGCAGAAGTTTGGGTCGTTGACAATGCCTCAACAGATGGCTCTGTCGAGATGGTAAAAGATGATTTCTCTCAGGTTAGACTAATCCAGAATTCGGAAAACCGGGGGTTTGCGGCAGCGAACAACCAAGCCCTGCAACAAGCCGTAGGTCGTCATGTTCTTCTGTTGAATTCTGACACCGTGATTTTGGAGGATGTCATCCCAAAATCCGTATCCTGGCTGGATAACCACCCGGAATTCGCGGTCATGGGCTGTCGTGTTCTGAATTCAGACAAATCGCTGCAGATCACGGGGTCGCAATTTCCGTCTCTTCTCAACCTTGCACTTCAAGCCTCGGGGCTGTCCCGTCTTCCGGGCACATTCTTTGATCGATATCGAATGACGCGCTGGGATCGGCGGGATACCCGTGAAGTTGATGTGGTTTCTGGCTGTTACATGTTGGTCCGCGGCCACGCGATGCGACAGATCGGGATGCTTGACGAAGATTTCTTTTTCTACGGTGAAGAAACCGATTGGTGCCGCCGTTTTGCGAAGAATGGATGGAAGCTCGCTTTGGCGCCTGTTGGCGAGATTATCCACCATGGCGGAGGGTCTGTGCGGGCCCTGAACCACAAACGTGATGTGATGCTGACCCAGGGCACCGTGCGATTGCACCGCAAACATTTTGGGGTGGCCGGTGGCGTCGCGTGTTGGGGGCTGTTGATGGCGTTTAACGCGGTACGCGCAGTCACCTGGAGTGGGCTGTCAACCATGCTGGGTATTCAAGCCAAAGACCGCGCCCGGCATTTTCGCAGGGTTACGCGAGACGTATTCACTGCCGGTTTCCAAGTAGAGTGAGGGTACTTATGCGTGTTTTTGTGATGGCTCCTAACATTGATGGAACGGACGTCGGAGAAGCTTATGTGGCGTTTAAATGGGTCGAGGCCCTGTCGCATCGAGTGGACCTGACCATTGCCAGCTTTGAGCGCCCCGGCCGAAAACCGCTCGCTCAACAGTTGCCGAATGCAAGGGTCGTGTCTTGGCCGGAGCCGAGGATTGCACGTGTGCATGAACGGTTGAATGCCATGGCCAAAACCGCCTGGCCTGTTTTTGCGGCGCGAGTACGTAGGTTTCTGCGGCAAGAAATTCGGGCGGGGCGTCACTTTGATCTGGCGCACCAATTGATGCCTCAAGCAGCACGCTATGCCTCTCCACTTCGACATTTCGATATCCCGTACATCATTGGGCCGCTCGGAGGTGCGTTGGAGACACCAGGAGCTTTTCGTCATGAAGCAGGGAGTGCTCCGCTCTTTACACGGTTGCGTGCCTTGGACGCGTGGAGGTTTCGGAATGACCGGGCGCTGCGCGCCAGCTACTCAGGTGCCGCGGCTGTGTTGGGTGTGGCGCCATATGTAAAAGACATCCTTGCGGATGTTCCTCTCAAACGGTTCGAAGCTATTTTAGAGCTGGGCATCGAAGAATTGGCACCAGACGTCGTGCGTAGGCCAGTCGAAGGTCAATTGCGCCTTTTGCATGTGGGTCGTGGGGTCCGGACCAAAGGACTACGTGATGCTGTCCGAGCCTTGGCTAGGTTGAAAAATCATCCGGGGATTACACTGACGAGCGCGGGGGCCGGGGAAGAGATCGAGATCTGCCGCAGAGACGCGGAGAGATTGGGCGTTGCAGACCGCGTTACGTTTTTGGGCCGTATCCCAAGGGCCGATGTAGAAGAACTTTACCGGTCACATGACGTGTTCTGTTTCCCCTCGTTCAGAGAGCCCGCTGGGGGTGTTCTCTATGAAGCCATGCGGTGGGGGCTGCCGGTTATCACAGCGGCACGCGGTGGGCCCGATTGGATTGTGGATAGCACCTGTGGGATGCGTGTTCCGGTCACGACCCCCGACACCTTTGCAAATGACATTGCTGAAGCGGTGTTAAAACTGGCTCAGGATATCGAGCTTCGTCAGTCGCTTGGCGCTGGCGCGCGTGTCAAAGTCGAGCGGGAAGGGCTTTGGCCAGAAAAGGCCGACAATCTCGTTCGGCTGTATCAAGAGTTGATTGGACCGAAGAAGGTTTGTCTTGGTGAACAAAAGGTTAGCTCGCTGACCATGCGTGCGTAGATCTGAGCCCTATGTGAGCTCAGATCTACGCGGCTTCTACGGTAATCTTAAATCAGAGATTAGACTTAGGAGCAGAGTGACATGACAGGGCTTTCACACGTTTCCCCCCCTCGCGTTCTTGCCATTTCATCAGGTGGTGGCCATTGGGTTCAACTGCTCCGGCTTGCACCTGCGTTTGAGGGGGCCGAGGTGCATTATGCCTGTACCGATGCGGACGCTGCAGGAGATGTCTCAGCGGCGCCGTTTTTCAGCTACCCGGATGCCAACAAGAGCCAACCTATCAAGCTGGCGCTCACTGCAATCCGGATCGCCTGTATCATCGTGCGCGTGCGTCCAGACGTCATCGTCAGCACTGGCGCGGCGGGTGGCGGACTTGCAGTCATGATGGGACGCTGGCTGGGCATCAGATCTCTTTTTGTGGATTCAATCGCCAATGCCAAAGAGCTTTCGGTTTCGGCCAAACTTGCCTTGCGGGCTGCAGATGCTGTGTTCACGCAATGGCCAAAAGTAGCAGCCCAAACGCCTGCGGTTTTTCGCGGCAGTGTGCTGTAACTCGGAGGATTTTTTATGATTTTTGCAACTGTTGGAACGCAGCTTCCCTTTGATAGATTGCTTGGTGCCCTCGACAGTTGGGCAGGGGGCCAGCATAGGACTTCGGTGTTCGCTCAGACAGGGCGGAGTGGGGTAGATTTTCACAACTTGGAATGCACGCCGTTTATGGCGCCTTCGATGTTTCGCGATGCGGTGGAACGGGCGCGAGTGATCGTGGGTCACGCAGGGATGGGCACCATCTTAACTGCGGCGGAGCTTGGCAAACCTGTGATTATCATGCCGCGACGTGCCGCGTTTGGCGAACATCGAAACGATCATCAGCTCGCGACGGCGTCAGAAATGCGCAAATTGCCGAATGTCTTGGTCGCAGAAGATGAGACCCAACTGTCAGAGGCGCTTGGCCTGGCAATGTCGGAAACAAGCGGGCACGGCGGTTGCATTTCTCCCTATGCGTCGCCGGACCTACTGTCCGCTGTTTCCGATTTTATACGTGGGGGGCACGTCGAATGAATCGTGCTTTGGCGACTATTCTTATCCCCGCATTCAATGAAGAAGCTGTTATTCACCGCAGTCTGAAGCCCTTGGCGGCAGCGGCGAAAGACGGGCGGTTCCAAGTGATCGTAATTGCAAATGGTTGTACGGATCACACCATTGAAGCCGCGATCGCGGCCTGCCCTGATGCTGAAATTCTGGAGTTGTCCGAAGGATCTAAAGTTGGTGCTTTGAACGTTGGTTCGAAACGCCGCCATGGCTGGGTCACCGTGTGTCTTGATGCAGATGTCGAGATAACGGAAGAGGCCATCACGCGCTTGATTGAACCACTTTTGGTGGACCAGGCCGATTTTTCATGCGGCCGAATGATTGCCGATCTCACTGGGTCAACTGGATTGGTCAAAGCCTTCTACCGCGGTTGGATGTTAAACCCCTACTTTGATGCGGGCAAACCCGGTGGTGTTTATGCGATGGCCGATTGGGTCACCCGCGAACTCTTCCCAATGCCTCGGGTTGTCGCGGATGATGAGTACATTGCCCGACGGACCGAAACGTATCGGAAGGCCTATGTGTCTTTGGCGACGTTTCGGGTGCATGCCCCGAAAACACTGACTGCGCTTCTTCAAATCCGACGCCGCAGTCGTAGAGGAACCCGAGCCCTAGAAACGTCTGGCCTAATTTCCAGCCGACCGAGCAATCATGCCGGGGCGTTGCTTGCCCTGAAACGCGCATGGCCTCAGCCGTGGCGCCTATTCGATGTCGCTGTTTATGTCTCAGCAATGATCTGGGTGCGGGTATCTCTTTTCTCATCGATCTCGCGATCAGCTTCAACTTGGGAGCGGGATGAAACAAGCCGAAGTCCAGATGGATCCAATGAGGTGACATCATGACGCTGGGAATGACGCGTTCGTTGACCGAGAGCGCAGAAGCGGTTGCGTTGCCGCCCGACACTTGGGCACCAGTTGAGCAAAACACACCAGCGGCGAATCCCCTAGTGGGATTAATACGCGAGATGCGGTGCCGTTGGTCCCTTTGGGTTCTCGTCTCGACCGCGCTGGCTAGTGGGCTGGGGGTCGCGGGCTATCAAATGGGAACGAAAACATTTGCGAGTGAGGCCGTTCTTCGGGTCTATCCAAGTGAAACGGGTATTCTCTATGCCTCGCGTGATGACAGTGTACTCAAAACCTTCACCAGCTTTATCAAGGCCGAAACAGCGACGGTCGCGAGCCACCCGGTTATGTCGCGTGCAACCCATCACCTGAACGAGGTGTATCCTGTTCTGACGGAAGGCATGCAGGTGCCAGACCTGCGCGGGTCGATTGAAATCAAACGGTCCGAAAGCCTCATTGTTCTCAAAACCAAAAGTAAGGACGCGGGCTTTGCCGCCGCTAAGCTGGACGCAGTGACAGGGGCCTATCTCGCTCTCTCTGCCGAAACCAAGCTGGATGCGATGCACCAACGCTCAGCTGAGCTGTTGAGAAGAGAGGCAGAGCTCTTGGCGCAGCTCCAGGAACTGGATCGACGTCGATTGGACGTTGGCGGAGAGTTTGGCAGCGGTGCGATCGTCAAGGCGCATGTTGAGAAAGTTGCGCAGATCGATGGGCTTTCGACCCGCCGGGCCGAGGTTGAACGCACGCTGGAATCTATGCGTCGCAATGAGGGTGGCGCCAGCGCAGACATGAATGATGAGCATATTCTACGCGCCACTTTGCTGGATCGTGGCCTGGCAGATCTGAACATTGAAATTGCCCGTCACAAAGCGCAGTTGGCAACACTTAGAGAGCGGTACACGCCGCGCGCTCGGCTGGTAAAAGACAAACAACAGCAGATCGATATCCTGGAGGCTGCGCAGGCAGACAGACGCGAACAGATCCAGGTTTTGGGCCAGACTGGTGCCTTGACGGACCAGACCGAGCGCGGTGAAGAGGAAAGCTTGGCAGCAATTGAAGCGCTGCTGGCTAAAGTCACTGGCGAGCTTGAAGCCGCACGTAAAGAAGCGCGAGATTTGAATGCACGGCGCGTCGAGCTCGCCTTTCTGGAAGAAGAACGCGATGAAACGCGGCGAATGCTGGATGATACGCGGTCTGCGTTGGATGAAATTCAGATCGAAAGCCGCAGTGAAACCGGATTGGTCGAACTGATGTCACCGGCCGTTGTTCCGGTGGAACCTGCAGAGGACAGTTCCAAAATGCAAGCCTTGCTTGGGGCTGCTGCGGGTTGGTTTTTTGGTACGGCACTCATCTTTGGAGCGGCGATTACACGAGCGCGTGTCGCCTGGAGTGACAGTCTGGGGAAAACTGCGCCAGAAATGCAGGTGATGCGCGTTCTGGGTAAGGGCATGGCCTCCAAGGGGCAGAGTTATGCGCATGCGATGGATCGGTTGCGCACGAAAATTCAGCTGGTACCAACTGCGGTCCGCGAAAATGAAGCGCGCAAATCTGCAAGATGCCTAACGGTGTTGCGGGCGGGCCGAGGTGACGCCAGATCGGTAGCGCAGGGGCTTGCCAAGAGTTTCGCGCATACCGACCTAAAGGTTCTCTTCGTCGAAGCAGATGCGCAGGCGGCGCCAACAGATGAGAAAGGATGGCGTGATCTGGACCTGAAAAACCCCGTCGAGCCAATGCAAGATGAAGAACTGTACATCTTACCCGCAGGGCAGCGGACAGCCGTCGAAGCCCAATCTTCTTTTTCCTCGCTCCGTAAAAAGCTGGGACTGTATGACGAGAATTTCGATGTCATTGTGATACATGGTGGCGCAGTGACAGGGTCCATTGATGCGGAACTGTTTGCGAGCACCAGTGACTTTACTTTGGCCGAGGTGCGTCGAGGGGATCGCAAACAGGTTGTCGCTAAGGCGCTGAACGCTATTTTTGAACGACCGCGCCACGGGGCAGCCATTGTCTTCAGTCAGGCCCATAACCGCGATCCGGGATTGGTAAGTTAACTCTCAGATCAAAGCCGTATCATTGAATTGCCCGGAGCTTTTGCACCGGGCTTTTTTGATCGGTAGGATCAGATCGAAAGTATATAACTAACTGCTATTGAACGAGAAAACATACGTTTCGCCATTCGAAACCCACGCTCGCCTCTGACAAGATCAATTTAGTGAAAATTGGAGATTGTTATGCAGAGGTCCGAATTTTTTGCCGATATGGGTTCACCGGTTTCAGTGGAGGGAACCAGGAACGCAGGTCACGTGCCGTCATTCAAACGCCCTTTAGATTTGCTGCTGCTTTTTGTTTCATTCCCGATTGTATTGGTCATCGGAGTTTTTGTTGCAATCGCCATCCGGTTCACCAGTCCCGGACCGGTGTTCTTCCAACAAACGCGGGTGGGCTATCGTGGCCAGACTTTCACCATGTACAAGTTTCGCACGATGTATGTTGATGCGGAACAGCGGTTGGCAACGTTGCGCGCCCAAAGCGATCGTGACGGCGTATGTTTTAAGCTGCGCCACGATCCTCGTGTGACGCCCATCGGAAGGTTTCTTCGCCGTGCTTCGCTGGATGAACTGCCTCAGCTCATCAATGTGTTTATCGGGCATATGTCGCTTGTTGGCCCCCGCCCCGCGCTGCCTTGTGAGGTTGCTCAGTACTCTCAAATTGCGCATGAACGGCTGAAAGGGCTGCCTGGTTTGACAGGGCTTTGGCAGGTGAAAGGGCGGGCTGATATTCCGTTCGAGGAAATGATTGCGCTTGATCTTGAGTATCTCGAAACCTGCAGTCTGCGAACCGATCTCTATGTTTTGGCTTGTACCTTTGGGGCTGTGACATCAGGGCGAGGCGCGTATTGATCGCGCCACGTGCCTATCGGTGGGGTTGGCACAATTCTCGATAATGGTTTACAGAGCTCTGCTTAGGTTGTGTTGACTATGTCGGGTAAAGGGCTTTCGTCGCTTTTCCGCATTTTGGGTTAATCTGCTCAGCATTTAACAGAGATTTTCTACGGATTTACGCCCAATAGGATCATGTGATCCGAGTATCGGATGTATTTCACACCCCCAAGAAAAGACGTGTGGTATCGGATTGGGGGTGTGAAATTAATTTACATATTTTTTACTTGTGGGCACTTAGGCGACTTTGAGATTCCGGGATATGAGGAAGTCGATGTCACTTTTGGTTTGATGAACAATATAGGTGCGAATTGGTAAGTCACTATCGAGGCGTTGCCAGGTCAAGCAATCCGGGCTTGCATGAAAATAGCCCTGTCGGCTTGGAAGCCCCTTGTCGCCAAGCGCTTTCGTCATGATGCCGACAAAAGCATCAGCTTTCAGTCGCCGAACACCAGCGACAAAGTTCAATGCACCGGTCAAACCGATGGCGCGGCCACCACGATATTGGGGATTGTTCTGAAGCCAAACCTCCCCATGATAACAAATAGTTCCGGAGAGAGACACCAGGTTTGGGTTCAAGACGAGTTCGGAATTTTCAAAGTCGATCGGGAGCGCAGGTGGAGGGAAATTATGGAAATTTCGCTTAAAATAGTTCGCGAAGGAAATGCTGGCCGGACAAATGCTTCGCGTTGCTTGTGTGTGAACAAGTGCGTTGTCGTCGTCAAACCCTGCGATCCAAATGGCGGGCTGGTTGGCGAATATTGAATCTGCGCGAAAAGGTAAAGTTGTTGGTCGGTCCGGGTCATGGTCGTGTACGATCTGACGGTACTCTGACATATCGGTGCCTATTTTGATGCGGATCCCCAGATCACGGAGTTGATCGATATAAAACTGTTCTGCTTCCAGATACCGAGGGTCTGCGTATGCGGTGTCATCATGTGAGGGGTGCAGTTTTGCGTAAGATTTAGGCACAATTTTTCTCCTGAGTTTGCGGAGAACTCCGCCCGGCAAATTTAGAAGATCAATTGAAATTTAATAGATTGAAATTTGAGTAAAATTTGATTTTGCCGGCTGCGACTCGGCGATATGCAAAAAATTTTAAGTAATATACCTCAAGTTGCGAGTTGATTTTGCCTTTTCAGCATTGGTTGCTAGGGGCGAATCGCTGAGGGCATCGCGATAGTAGACCCAGTGGAGGGGCGAGCTAGAGTAGACGCAGCGTGCTTATTGAAATCCCTTGACAATATCAGTCGCGAAAGTCTCTGAATTCACAAGGGTTTGCTTGCTTTGCACTGCTTTAGGCTGCCTTCACATAGCTACACACCGGAGTCCCTTCATGCTGCTGCCTCGCGTTACACTACTTGGATTGATGATGTTTTCCGGCGGTCCTCTGCTCGCGGAGAGCGGTGGCGTCGCAGGGGTGAGTTATGGTCCACGGCCCTTTTACCTGATCGATAAGATGGAAGAGGGCGCTCTGAAGCAAAAGCTCTCGGCATGTATGGGGCAGGCCGCAGAACAAACCAAATTTTCGATTGGTCACCGAGGGGCACCGCTTATGTTCCCTGAGCACACAGTTGAATCCAACAAAGCTGCTGCGCGTATGGGCGCGGGGCTGTTGGAATGCGATGTGACCTTCACTGCCGACAAGGAGCTTGTCTGCCGCCATTCTCAAAATGATCTGCATACCACGACTAACATTGTTGCAACCGCGCTTGACGACAAGTGTACCACACCATTCCAACCGGCATCGGACGGGGGTAAGGCCAAAGCAGAATGCCGGACCAGTGATCTGACGCTTGACGAATTTCGGACCTTAAAGCCGAAGATGGATGCGGCGAATGTAACGGCGGCGACAGCCGAAGAGTACCTGGGCGGCACGGCCAGTTGGCGGACGGATCTCTTTGCGTCAGACGCGACGATGATGACCCATGCGGACTCCATTACTCTCTTTGACAGTTTGGGTGCAGATTTCATTCCCGAGCTCAAGTATCCCGCAGAATCGATGCCCTATGACGGGATGTCCCAAGAAGACTATGCGCAAAGTCTGATCGATGATTACAAAGCCGCCGGAATTGATCCCTCACGGGTCTGGGCCCAGTCGTTCAATCTGCAGGATGTCTTGTATTGGGTGAAGGCGGAGCCCGAATTTGGCAAGCAGGCCGTTTATCTCATGAGCAATTTTCGCGATCCGGCCTACGACGCCAACGCGCCAGAAACCTGGCCCAACACAATGACCGAGTTGAAGAAAATGGGGGTAAATTACATCGCGCCGCCGATGTGGATGTTGATCACTCTGGAGGAGGGTAAGATTGTCCCCAATGCCCTGGCCAAAGCCGCAAAGGAGGCGGATCTGGGCATCTTCACCTGGACATTTGAGCGGTCAGGTTTCCTGAGTGGGGGCGGGGGATGGTACTTCCAATCCGTGCGCGATGTGATCGATGTGGAAGGCGACTATTATGAAGTTCTGGATGTGCTGGCACAGGATGTCGGGGTGAAGGGGGTCTTTTCGGATTGGCCTGCCACCGTGACCTATTACGCCAACTGCATGGGCCTCTAAGGCACTTCGTGAGACCCCTGTGGCGCGGATTAAAGGAAAACTCTGAACCGGCGGGGCCGCCGGCTCAGACATAGATCTTACATTTCCAAGATGTCTTTGGTGTTCATCACCGCAGCGATTTCTCCCTCAAGCGTCGCCATGCTGACTGAGTGGATCAATTCTGCGCTGTGTGATGTTCCATCAGGGCCAATAATCCCGTAGGTCCAAACCGCATCTCCGGCGTAGATCGGGGTGTACCCCAGATCTGCTGCACTGCGCGTTGTTGATTCGACACAGTGGTTGGCCGTCGCCCCGCAGAGGATGACCCGCTCGATGCCATTTTGCTCCAGCGTTTTTTGCAGATCCGTTCCAACAAATCCACTGCTACCGGTCTTCACAATGACTGGTTCGTCTGGCAGAGGCACGGCGACAGGTTGCACCGCTGACCCAGGGGCGTCTGGATGGAAGGGATCCTCAGGGTCGGTTCCATGGTGATGGATATGAACAACGGTTTCATCTGATTGGCGGAATTTCCGCAACAGCGCTGAGATGTTGTCTTCTGCTTCGGGACAGGACCGTTCGGTGCCAGACGCGTCCTCGTGGGCGAGCGCCATTTGTACATCAATAACGAGCAATGCCAGTTTCATTTTAGGTCCTTATCCGGTTGCCTGTGCCTTACGGCTGTTCAGAATGGTTTCTACCCGTTTGCCATAGATGCGAACGTTGATGTCGTCCTCGATCACGCGACCGGGTTGTTCGTCATATGTTAAAATGGCGGAAATACGAGGGCGGGTGCCGTTCACTTTGGTCACGCCATGTAGGGAATACCCGCCCCGGAACAACGTAAACGTGCCTGCCCCGCGAGAGAATGTCTGAGCCTGAGACATGTCTCCCGCCAGAACTCGGTCAACAGCTTCTCGATCCTCGGCGTCATCAGTGCGTGAGTTAGGAAGGAAGGTAAACTCACCTCCGTTTTCAGCAGATTGCAGTAGCAGTGTGACAGTGCATTCTGTGGTGTCGTAGTGCCAAGCGTGCCAGCTTTCGGGGTGTAGCGCGACCACGTTAAGGGCCTGAAACTCATCGGCACACCGAAACAGCCTATCCTTCATCTGAACGCGGCGCACAAACTCGGTCAGAATATCGGAATGATAAAGCTGTTTGACGCGCGTGCTTTGCGGGATTTGATCGTCCGCAAGCTGGACTGCGATATGTGTGAATTCCTGCCGCCTCGGATCATCTTCTGGCAGGGAAGGGTCGATGGCACCCTGATAAATGTTGCGTTTGACGTGCAAAACTTCGGCGGTGGGCAAAAGCGCATTGGCTTCGAGATTTAGCTGTTCAAGCGCGTCAGGTCGGATGAACCCATCCAGATTGCACCAGCCGTTTTCTTCCATGCTTTGCTGACATGTACGCAGGAACTCTGCTCCCGGACCTCTGTCCAGATCGGCGATGGGGTAGCGCTCAAGATCGACAAGCTCCAAGGCGATGTCATGCGAGGTCTCGGTGGAAACGGTCATGGTGATCTCCTGCACGTGCATTGAGGGGGGCCAAACGGATGGGGATCACTATGAGAGCGCTTTTGATTTGACAAAAACGAATAAAAGACCGCCCATGAACATAGAAAACTTATGGATAAGCAATGCGGCACAATCTGAATCTCAATTGGTTGCGGAGTTTTGAGGCCGCTGCACGCCTGCTGAGTTTTACCGCGGCGAGCCGCGAGATCGGACTGACGCAGACCGCTGTTAGCCAACACATCAAAGCGCTTGAGGCCCAATTGGGGGACCAGTTGTTCTTGCGTCGCGCCAAAAGCCTGCATCTGACGGACGTAGGAGAGGCCTATCTGGTCACCGTGCGTGAGGCATTGGATACGATCGAAATGTCGACCACTGGGCTTTTTGGGCCACGGCAGGTCAGCACCTTGACCCTACGAGCGTCGATGGCCTTTATCATGTGGCTGTCGCCAAAGCTGGATGGGTTTTTGCAGGCGAATCCGGACATTGGGCTGAAATTGGTGACATCGATCTGGCAGAAGCCATCCGAACAGAACCCGGTGGATGTCGATATAGTTTTGGCACCTATCGATACAGGCAAATCAGATTTTGAGATGCTGTCAGAAGAAGCGATTGTGCCGATTTGTGGTCTTGCCAAGTTAGCGCAGATTACATCACCGCTTGACCTGCTGGAACAGCCTTCGATCTATGTGATGGGCTTTGACGATCATTGGGCGCGCTATCTGTCTGCGTATGAGCTAAAGCCAATTCGAGCACAGGGCCGTTTGGTGACCGACACGTCTACAGCGGCGATTGAAATGGTGGCATCCGGTCTGGGCTGTGCGGTTGTCGTGGAACGATTTGCGCTTCAGGCGATTGAAAGCGGGCAACGCATTGCTTTGGTCGGTGATCCGGTTGCCTTGGGGCAGGCGCACTTCCACGTAAAGTCCCGTGCCCGCACTGGTCTGCAACCGCATGTGGAAACGTTTATATCGTGGCTACGGGAACAGTTCTAATGGACGGCTTTTGAGCCTGTCCGGTGGCCAGACTAGAATAATCCCCGTGCCTATTGTCGGCCTCTTCGTGTCGACAACAAAAGATTGGTCTCCGACCGAATGATGCCTTCCATGCGGCGGATTGCAAAAAGCACCTGATCGAAATCTTCGAGTGTTTCGGTGCCGATTTCCGCAATGAGATCCCAGCTTCCGTTGGTGGTGTGCACGGCTCTGACTTCGGGCAGCGCGGCAACCCGTGCCATCAGGCGTTCGGTGCCACGGCCTTCAATGCCCAACATCATCATGCCACGCACAGGATTGGGTGAGGCGTCGCGGCGGGTCACGACGGTGAAGCCTACAATCTCACCTTTCGCCTTTAGTCCCTCCATGCGCGCCCGCACGGTGGCACGTGTGACACTTAGCTGATCAGCAAGCTCTGAGATCGAGGCCCGCCCGTCTCGGTCGAGACATGATAGAAGCCGTTTGTCCAATTCGTCCATCAGGATTGCTCATTTTGGATAACTCACGCTCATTTTGCGCAAAGTAGTCACTTCCTGCAAGGTGATCTTTGGAAGACAAAAAGAAGATGAGCACAAAAGACATCATTCTGGTAGGTGCCCCGATGGACGCTGGCAAGCGTCGTCAGGGCTGTCGTATGGGCCCTGATGCGCTGCGCGTCGCGGGGCTTGAAACTGCATTGACCGATCTCGGGCATCGGGTTGAAGATCTGGGGCAGATCGGTCCAGACCCGGTGGATATGCCTGAGCATGACCACCTTGTCGCGCTGCCTGAATGTATCGGTTGGACCACAGCGTTGACACGTGTCGCGCAACAGGCCGCCGCGAAGGGCATGCCGATCTTCATGGGCGGCGACCACGCGCTATCGATGGGCACCGTAGCTGGTATGGCGGCCCATGCGGATCAGGTCGGTCGCCCACTGTTTGTTTTGTGGCTGGATGCGCATAGCGATTTCCACACACCTCAAAGTACCGACAGCGGCAACCTACATGGGACCCCCGTCGCCTATTTCACCGGGCAGGCAGGCTTCGAAATGTTTCCCAAACCACCTGCTTTGGTGCCTACAGATCAGGTTGGCATGATCGGGTTGCGTTCGGTTGACCCTGCCGAGCGCCAGGCACTTGAGGCCGACAATGCGATGTTGGCGGATATGCGGGCGATAGACGAACATGGGATCAAGGCGCCTCTTGTTGCGTTTCTGGATAAAGTGCGCTCGGCGAATGGGTTGCTGCATGTGTCCTTTGATGTGGATTTCCTTGATCCCGCCATTGCACCCGCTGTTGGGACAACGGTGCCCGGTGGCGCAACCGAGCGTGAGGCGCATCTGGTGATGGAGCTTTTGCAGGACAGCGGGTTGGTCACGTCGCTGGATCTGGTTGAGCTGAACCCGTTTCTCGATGAACGCGGACGCACCGCAAAACTGATTGTCGATCTCGCCGCCTCGCTGATGGGGCGTCGCATTTTTGATCGTCCCACGCGTAGCTTTTGAGGCCTGATATGACACAACCTTCTGACAAAGCTCTCGTACCGTTTGTTTCTGTCGATCACATGATGCAGCTCATTCATCATGTCGGGCTTGAAGAGATGATCCTTGGGATCGCATCTGAGATTGAGGCGGATTTCAAGCGATGGGAAAGTTTCGACAAAACCCCACGTGTCCCAGCGCATTCGCCACATGGTGTAATTGAACTGATGCCAACCTCGGACGGTGAGGCCTATGGGTTCAAATACGTCAATGGCCACCCCAAAAACACGTCAGAAGGGCTTCAGACGGTGACGGCATTCGGATTGCTGGCGGATGTCTACACAGGGTATCCAACGCTTCTGACCGAAATGACCATTCTCACCGCGCTGCGGACTGCGGCGACGTCGGCCTTGGTGGGCAAATATCTTATGCCCAAGGGATCGAAGGTCATGGCGATGATTGGCAATGGCGCGCAATCAGAATTCCAGTGCCTTGCGTTCAAAGCCATGTGTGGCATCGAGACCGTACGGCTCTATGACACTGATCCTGCGGCAACTGCCAAATGTGCAGCGAACCTTGCGGGGAAGGGGCTGACCGTTGTGACGTGTAAGAGTGGTGAGGAGGCCATCGAAGGGGCCGATATCATCACAACCTGCACGGCGGACAAGAAAAACGCGACAATCCTGACGGATAACATGGTTGGGCCGGGGGTTCACATCAATGCCATCGGTGGGGATTGCCCCGGCAAGACCGAACTGCATGCGGATATCCTGCGTCGCTCGGATATTTTTGTGGAATACCCTGAACAGACCCGCATTGAAGGTGAAATCCAAGCTTTGGAAGATGATCACCCTGTGACCGAGATGTGGCAGGTGATGACGGGGCAGGTTGCCGGTAGGAAAGATGATCGCCAGATCACGCTGTTTGACAGTGTTGGTTTCGCGATCGAAGATTTTTCGGCACTGCGTTTCATCAAGCGCGCGATCGAAGACACCGAATACTTTGAACCGCTGGATATGCTGGCAGACCCGGATGATCCGCGTGATTTGTTTGGTATGGTTCAACGCGCCAAGTAAAGAATAGCCCCGGTTTAGCCGGGGCTTTTTTACAGCACGTCGAGAGAGACTTTGACCCTGTCCATCACAACAGCGGTTTTAAACCGGCTGATGTTGGAATGATCAAAGAAATGCTCCTGCGTAAACTCTTCATATTCTTTGATGTCGTGCACCGTTAGGATGAGGGTGAAGTCACCTTCTCCTGTGGTGTAGTAACACTGCTGGACACAGGGAGCGTTGCGCATCCGGTGTTTAAAGGCATCAAGGTGGGCGCGGCTTTCTTTCTCCAGCGTCACTTCGACAAGAATGGTCATGTCACGACCAAGCTTGGAGGGGGACAGCACGGCGATTTCCTTTTCGATCACCCCGTTTGTGCGCAACTTCTGAAGCCGCTTTTGAACGGCAGCCGGGGAAAGGCCGACCTCGGCGCTGAGGCTGTCTGCTGTTAATCGGCTGTTGCGCTGTACGAGGTGCAGAATCTCAAGGTCTTTGTCATCCATGGGTATGGATTTAGTCCCCGATTTCTATACTGGCGAGGAAAATAGTTTCATTTACGAAAAATAGGCGAAATTTCCTCATGGCGCACCGCTAAAGTTTCGGGACTGACCTATGGTGTGAGATCCTGAAATGACAAACTTAGATCAAGCCCTGGTGGCGCTTCGCCACCAGCTTCACCAGATCCCGGAACTGGGGTTTGAAGAGGTCCAAACCAAGACTTTGGTGGCAAAGACTTTACGTGAACTGGGGATCGAAGTTCATGAAGGCGTTGGGGTCGTTGGTATCTTGCGTAAGGGACGAGGCAATCGCGCTATTGCCTTGCGGGCTGAACTTGATGCTTTGCCGATTACCGAAGTTCCCGGACTGGATTATCTCTCGCAAACCTCCGGCAAAATGCATGCCTGTGGGCATGACGGTCATATGGCGATGTTGCTCGGTGCAGCCAAACGGTTGGCGCATGCCGAAGACTTTGATGGCACTGTCGTTTTCATTTTCCAACCTAACGAAGAGCATGGGCTCGGTGCACAGGCGATGATCGAAGAGGGGGTGCTCAAACACCATCCCGTCGACGAGATCTATGCCCTTCACAACCTGCCCGGGGCTCCGCTTGGACAGATCTCAACCCGAACGGGGCTCATCTGTTCAAGTGAGAGCCTGTTTGAGATCACAGTGAAGGGGCGGGGTGGGCATGCCTCGATGCCGCAGGTTGGGGTTGATGCGATCACTGTGGCCTCCGAATTGGTTTTGGCGCTACAAACGATTGTCGCGCGCAAATTGGCCCCAGGTGCGGGTTCGGTTGTGTCCGTAACGGAGTTTCTGACCGATGGTCAGCGTAACGTTCTTCCTGGTCAGGCAGTGCTCAAAGGGGATGCGCGCGCGCGTTCACCTAAAGACCGCCAAGACATCGAACGCTTTATGCGCCAGATCGCGTCAGGGATTGCACTGGCTCACGACGTCGAAATCGATGTGTTCTTCAAAACTGAGTTCGTCGAAACGCTGAATGCCGGTGCTCCGACGGAGGCGGTGTATCGTGCCGGAGACGCTGCGGCGAGTGATGTGCTGCGCGACAGAACGCCGATGAGTTTCTCAGAAGATTTTGCCCATTTCACCAACGCTGTCCCGGGGTGTTTTCTGTTGATGGGCAATGGGGAAACGGGTCGCAATGGCCAACCGCTGCATTCAGCGGACTATGATTTTAACGACGCTCTGTTGCCTATCGGCGCAGAGTTCTGGGTGCGGCTGGTACAAGACCGCTTGCCCGTATCGAAAGGATGACCATGTTGGATGTGTTTAAGGTTTCGCTCCCCCATGTGGCAGGATCCCCTGCAGATCGTGGAGCTGCTCAATCGGTGCTGAGCCCGCAGGATTTCGCGGCCTCTTGGAATGAGATCACCAAGTGGGATGGATATGCGTCAACCCCATTGGTTGCACTGGGCAAGCTGGCGCGTGAAACGGACGTGGCGCAGATCGCCTACAAACACGAAGGGCCACGGTTTGGTCTGGGCAGTTTCAAAGCGCTGGGCGGATCCTACGCCGCCATGGGTGTGTTGCGACGTGTGCTGAGTGAACGCCTGGACCGTGATGTTTCGATGGAAGAAATTCGAAACGGAGATGTCGCGGAGGCCTGTGCCGAGGTCACATTGGTCTCTGCCACCGATGGCAACCACGGCCGGTCGCTGGCCTGGGGTTGTCAGCGGTTCGGGGCCCCCTGTCGTATCTATATCCACGCAGAGGTGAGCGAAGGCCGCGCCGAAGCGATGCGGGAGCTGGGTGCCGAGGTTGTTCGGATTGAAGGTGACTATGATGCCTCTGTGGCCCTCGCCCGAGAAGAAGCAGAGGCCAATGGTTGGTACGTAGTGTCAGACACATCCTGGCCGGGATACTCTGAGCCGCCACGGGATGTTATGGCTGGCTATGGTGTAATGACGCGCGAAGCCTGTGAGGCGCTGGATCAAGCCCCGACACATGTCTTTTTGCAAGGGGGCGTTGGTGGGCTTGCGGCCTCTGTAGCGGCTGGTTTGCGCCAGTTCTGGGGCAAAGATGCGCCACGAGTGGTAATAGTTGAGCCTGATCTGGCGGCCTGCCTGTTCGAAAGCGCCCGCTTGGGCAAAGCCACTGCCGTTGACATCAAGCAGGAGACGATCATGGCTGGTCTGTCTTGCGGTGAACCTTCCGAAATGGCTTGGGACATTCTATCCGACGAAGCCACGGATTTTCTGATGATCCCGGACAGCATCGTTGCGCCTACGGTGCGGATGTTGGCCAAGGCGCAGGCAAGCGATGCCCCGGTTGAAGCGGGCGAAAGTGCGGTCGCTGGACTGGCGGCTTTGATAGCAGCACGGCAGGACGATGAGTTGTCGGCGAAGTTGGGGCTTGATTCTGAATCCCGAGTTCTTCTTATCGGCTCCGAAGGGGTGACAGATCCGGAGATTTTCGCGCGCATCATGGAGGGGCATAATGCCTGAACGTGGGTTTTCAGAGGCTGAATTCGCAGCGCGCACTGCCAAGGCGCAACGCCAGATGGCCACTCAGGGGATGTCGGGTCTGCTGTTGTTGACGGAACCTGAGGTGCGCTATTTCAGTGGCTTTCAAACCCTGTTTTGGCAAAGCCCCACGCGCCCATGGTTTTTGTTTGTGCCCGCTGAGGGTAAACCCATCGCAATTATCCCTGAGATCGGCGCAGATTTGATGCGCCGTACCTGGATTGACGACATCCGGACCTGGAGCGCGCCAGCACCCGATGATGACGGGATCAGCCTGCTCACCGAGCTTTTGTCACCCTATGCTGCACGCGGTGAGGCTATAGGCGTGATGAAAGGACATGAGACAGCGCTGCGGATGCCTCTGGGCGACTATGAGCGCCTCGTGGCTGGGTTAACCGGTCTTAAGATCACAGATTGCACCGAGTTGGTGCGAGGACTGCGGATGGTAAAGTCAGAAGCAGAGATCGAAAAGCTCGCGCATATCTGCGCCATTGGATCTGCGACTTTTGCGGAGCTACCTAACATTGCCTCTGTTGGGATGCCGCTGGAAGATGTGTTTCGAGCTTTTCGCCGTGAGGCTCTGGCACAGGGAGCAGACGACATGCCCTACCTTGTCGGTGGAGCAGAACAGGGTGGATATTCCGATGTCATCTCTCCCCCGTCATCGCGGCCTTTGCAAAGCGGGGATGTTTTGATGTTGGACACCGGGGCCGTTTGGGATGGATACTTCTGTGATTTCGATCGCAACTGGGCGATAGGGCGTGCAGACGATGCTGCGAAACAGGCCTATGATGTGTTGTGGCGCGCCACAGAGGCTGGACTTGCGGCCGCACGTCCTGGCGCCACATGTCGAGAGCTATTTCAAGCGATGAATAAGGTGATTTCAGAGCTAGACGATCCAGGCGGCGATGTGGGCCGTTTGGGCCATGGGCTTGGAATGCAATTGACCGAATGGCCATCTCACGCGGCTTGGGATGAGACGGTGCTGGAAGAAAACATGGTGCTCACGCTTGAACCTTCGCTAAGCTATGGCGCTGGGCATATTATGGTTCACGAAGAAAATCTCGTGGTGGAGGCAGATGGTGTGCGGTTGTTGTCGACACGTGCGGCACCCGAACTTCCGGTGATCTGAGGGCGTTATGCGGTTAGAGTTTTCGACAGACGAGGGAATTGGAACGCGCGCCAATCTGGGGTTGGTGATCCTTGAAACGGATGAAACCATTGAGGCCGAATTTGCGCGCATGATGCGGCTGGATGGTATCGCACTTTACCATACCCGGATCCCGATGGTGTCCGAAATTCGTCAAGATACACTGGCGAAGATGGAGGCGGATCTCCCTGCGTCGGTGCGTTTGTTGCCGCCCAGTCTGGATTTTGACGTTGTGGGATATGCCTGCACCTCGGCCTCTTCGGTGATTGGGTCGGATCAGGTGGCAGCGGCAATTCAGACGGTCTGTCCAAATGCGAAGGTCACCGATCCGCTGGCGGGGTTGATCGCGGCGGCGCGGCATGTGGGTGCAAAGAAACTTGGTTTCGTGACCCCTTATGTCGCTGATGTGTCGGCACGGATGCGCGGGCGTCTGGAAGAGGCGGGTTTTGAGATCGCAAGCTTTGGCAGCTTTGAGGAAGGGCGCGATCCTGTTGTTGCACGGATCACAGAAGACGCGATCAAGGCCGGTGCGATTGCGGTGGCGGCTCAGACCGATTGCGATGCCATTGTGATTGCCTGTACCAATTTGCGTTGCTTGTCCGTGATCCCTGAAATCGAAGCAGAAATCGGCATTCCTGTGCTGTCAAGCAACCAAGCTCTCGCCTGGCATATGCTGAAACTTGCCGGGCTGGACATCAAACAAGCAGGGATGGGTCGCCTGTTTGCCGGAGATGGGTGACCCGCCGTAGGGTTCTGATTTACAGCAAAAAGCCACAGATCAGCATGCACCGTTATTAGGGCATGCTGATCTGGTTGATAGTGATCCTTAAGGCACTTGGACAATTGGTCCTTCAGCGCAGACGGTTTTCGGTTTTTCCGTCGAAGAAGAGCGCATTGGAGGGATCAAATGTTACCGTAACGCGGCTTCGCTCGGGGATCTCTTCGTCACCGCTTGTCTCAACAACGATTTTCTCGCCACTCTCAGTGAGCAGATAGTCATAGGCCACGCCACCAAGGCGCTCGCGAATGTCGAGCAGCAACGCGTCTCCGTCAGAAATGTTCAGGTGTTGCGGCCGGACGCCAACAAGAACGGGTGCTCCCTGTTGAGGCAGCGATACAGGGGCGGGGATCGTCTGTTTCAGAGCCGGGATGTGCACGTGATCCCCGTCTACGACACCATGAAGAAAGTTCATGCTGGGTGAGCCGATAAATCCTGCAACAAACCGGTTGTCCGGATCTTTATAGAGCTCCATGGGGGCACCAACCTGCTCAACCCGGCCGGCACGTAGAACCACAATCTTGTCGGCCAGTGTCATGGCCTCGACTTGATCATGGGTCACATAGATCATGGTGGCACCGATCTCTTTGTGCAGGCGTGCAATCTCAACCCGCATGTCGACGCGCAACTCCGCATCAAGGTTCGACAGGGGTTCGTCGAACAAAAACACCTCTGGTCCGCGCACAATGGCCCGCCCAATGGCAACACGCTGACGCTGACCACCGGAGAGGGCCTTGGGTTTGCGTTTGAGATAGTCATCGAGTTTCAGGATGCGGCTGGCCTCGCCTACCTTTTCCTTGATTTCGGCCTTTGGGTGGCCGTTCATGCGCAGCCCGAACCCCATGTTTTCTTCAACCGTCATATGGGGATAGAGCGCATAGGTTTGGAACACCATCGCGACGCCACGGTCCGAGGCATCCATGGTGGTCACGTCGCGTGTGCCAATGTTGATCTGGCCGCCGCTGGTCTCTTCGAGCCCGGCGATCATGCGCAGCAGGGTGGATTTGCCACAGCCTGATGGGCCTACAAACACACAGAATTCACCCTCGTCGATTTGCAGATCGACGTTGTGGATCACCTGTGTTTCGCCGTAGCGTTTAACAGCATTGTTCAATGTGACGCCGGACATGGGGGACTCCTGTTTAACCCGGAAACTGCCAAGAGGCGGCGGCTTCGGCGATATCAGTTGCGGTTTGCGTCAGTGCGGGCTGCAGGGTGCGCAGGCCGTCCAACGTATTGCGTTGCGTGGATGTGGTGATCGACATCGCGCCAAGAACGCGACCTGTGTCGCTTATGATCGGGGCCGCGATGCAGATAATGCCGGGTTCGTGCTCTTCTCGGTCAAAGGCGATCCCTTCGGCCCTGATCTGGTCGAGATCCGACAGCAATGTCTCAGGCGTTGTAAGTGTATGATCAGTATGGCGGAAAAAGCTCTGTTTCTGCACGGCTTCAGCCCGCTCAGCGTCGCTGAGAAAGGCCATCATGGCTTTGCCTACTCCGGTGCAATATCCAGGCCCAACCTTGCCAGCCGCCGAGAACATCTCAATCGGTTTGGTGGCATTGCGTTTGTCGACATAGAGAACTTGACCGCCGTCAAGTTGGGCGAGGTGAATGGTCTCGCCAACCTCAGCGGACAGAGCATCCAGAAAAGGGCGGGCAATCGGCGCAAGCGAGCTTTGTTGCCACGCCGCATGGGCCAGGCGGACAAGTCGAAGACCGGGCGCATAGGTTTGTCTGGCCTCGTCATAGGCCAGCATGCCCTGATTGGTGAGCGTTTGCAGCAATCGGTAAAGCGTGGCCTTGGGATGGGGTGAATCGCTTAACAATTCGCCAAAGCGAACCGGGCGGCCATATCCCGCGACCATATCCATAATCTCAAGGGCCTTGCCCACGGTTCCATCGCCCGTGCGCTGTGGCTTGGTTTCACCCATTTTGTCGTCCTCCCGCTCTCTCCCCCAGATACTTCGGTGAAGAGAGTGTTGACAGGCTTAGCGCGAATCTCGCATAGTTTCAATAGTTGGAAATTAGTTTCATTATTTGGAACTGCCAGCGTTTGGACCTTGGGAGGATACAATGCTAAAATCTTTTACCAAAGTTGCCGGGGCTCTGGCCCTGACAACGGCTATGGTGATGCCTGCAGCTGCCGCTGAATTGAGCGGCACCCTGCGCATCATCTCGGACATGTCGAACCCGGCGCCGCGTGCCATCATGGAAGGTCTGGCGGCCGACTTTGATGCGATGCACCCGAACCTGACTGTTGAAGTTGACGTGGTGGACCGCGAAGCCTGGAAAAGCCAGATCCGCAACGCCCTGACCGCAAACCCACCGGATGTGGTGAACTGGTACGCCGCAAACCGCATGGGCCCCTATGTCAAAGCTGGCCTGTTTGAAGACATCTCAGACATGTATGCCGGTGGCGATCTGCCGGGTCTGGACAGCGTCAAAGGTGCCATGACTCTCGACGATAAACAGTGGGGCGTGCCCTATACCTACTACCAGTGGGGCATCTATTACCGCGAAGATATCTTCAAAGAGCTGGGGCTGACTGAGCCCGCCACCTTTGACGAAGAAATCGCCAACTGCGCCAAAATCGTTGAATCCGGCCGCAAGTGTTACACCATCGGGTCCAAGTTCCTTTGGACGGCCGGTGGCTGGTTCGACTACATGAACATGCGGACCAACGGTTTTGACTTCCACATGCAGCTGGCACGTGGCGAAGTATCGTGGACCGATGATCGTGTGCGTGAGACCTTTGCCAATTGGCGCAAGCTGATCGACATGGGTGCGTTCATTGACGACCACCAGACCTATAGCTGGCAGGAGGCTCTGCCCTTTATGGTCAAAGGCGAGGCAGCCGCTTACCTGATGGGCAACTTTGTGGTTCCGCACCTGCGTGATGCGGGTCTGACAGATGAGCAAATCGATTTTTATCAGTTCCCGCTGATTGCGGATGTTCCGATGGGCGAAGATGCACCGACCGATACGTTCCACATCGCCTCGGGTGCGCAGAACAAAGAAGCGGCGCGTGCGTTCCTTCAGTTTGTGACTTCGCCTGACGTACAGACCAAAATCAACGCGGGTGCAGGTCTGGGGCAGTTGCCTGTGAATGCTGCGGCCTCGGTTGATGATGACGAGTTCCTGAACCAGGGCTTTGAAATGCTGTCAAACAACGCCACAGGCGGCATTGCACAGTTCTTTGACCGTGACTTCCCCGCCGAAATGGCCGCGCTTGGGATGGAAGGTCTTCAGGAGTTCATGGTGTTCCCGGACAATCTGGACGATATCCTCGCCCGTCTCGAAAGCTCGCGTCAGCGGATCTACAAGTAATCCGATTTCTGGGCGGGACGTTGTTCTGCCCAACGCTTAACGTGCGAGGCGCGCCTATGTTGCGCGCCTCGCCTGCCTCAAAGGTTTGCCCATGGCCGACATGTCTCACACTTGGATGCGCCGCAATCGCATGACCATCACACCGCTGCTGTTTTTGCTGCCGGGGATGCTGTTTTTTGCGGCCTATGTGATTATTCCGATTTTCCAGAGCTTCAATATCTCGCTGTATGAGTGGGATGGTTTGGGTGAGGCGACCTTTGTAGGTCTGCGCAACTACGAAGAGCTCGCCACGGACCGGGCGTTTGAAATCTCGCTTTGGAACAACGTGAAATGGTTGCTGCTATACCTACTGGCGATCCCGGCGGGGCTGTTCATTGCCTTGTTCCTGAACCAGACGGTCACGGGTATTCGGCTTTATAAGTCGCTATTTTTCTTTCCCTTTGTGATTTCGCAAGTTGTTGTTGGCCTTGTTTTCTCGTGGTTCTATCTGCCCAATGATGGCCTGTTTGACATCATCTCGGGTTGGTTCGGCATTGATGTGCGCGGTGGGGTGTTGGGCAATCCCAACACCGCGACCTACGGCATCATTGCGGCGGGGCTTTGGCCCCAGACCGCCTATTGCATGATTTTGTATCTGACCGGTCTGAACGCGGTTGATCCAGAACAGGTTGAGGCCGGGCGTTTGGATGGGGCCAAGGGCTGGCGGATGCTGTGGCATGTGATCTTGCCCCAGCTGCGTCCCGCAACCTTCATTGCCTTTGTCGTCACCATCATCGGAGCTTTGCGGTCGTTTGACCTGATTTCGATCATGACCAATGGCGGACCATTTGGGTCGACCCGCGTGCTAAGCTTCTACATGTTTGAAAAGGCCCTGTCGGAATATGGATTCCGCATGGGATATGGCTCGGCAATTGCCGTTGTCCTCTTCTTTATCATGTTGTTCTTCATCGCCTATTTCCTGTGGTCGATGTATCGCGACGAACGCGCAGCGCGTCGTTAAGGGAGGAAAAGACATGTTTCCGACACCGATCCAAAAACAGTCGCGCACCGCACAGCTCACCTATCAGTCGTTGCTGCCGCTGGCCCTGATCATGTGGCTCCTGCCACTGCTCGCCGTCATGCTGTTCTCGATCCGGCCCTTGGCGGATTTCACCAATGGCAACTACTGGGGGGTTCCCTCATCTTTTGAATTCTTCAACAATTACGGCCGCGTGTTCTTTGAAAGCGATATGCCGCGCTATCTGTGGAATTCTCTGTTGATCACGGTGCCAACTGTGATCGGTGCTGTGGCACTGTCCTGCATGACCGGATTTGCGCTTGGCATCTATCGGTTCCGGGGCAACCTGCTGATCTTCTTCATGTTCATCGCAGGGAATTTTGTGCCGTTCCAAATCCTCATGGTGCCAGTGCGCGACCTGACTGTCTCGGCGGGTCTGTATGATACCAAGTTGGGGCTGGTCCTGTTCCACATCGCCTTTCAGACCGGGTTTTGCACGTTGTTCATGCGCAATTTCATTCGCGCCTTGCCGTACGAGCTGATCGAGGCTGCGCGGGTAGAAGGCGTGGCGGAATGGCGGATTTTCTGGTTTGTTGTGCTTCCTTTGATGCGCCCGGCGATTGCGGCGCTGTCGGTTCTGATCTTCACCTTCATTTGGAATGACTACTTCTGGGCCGTCGTCCTGACGCAAGGTCCAGATGCCCAACCTGTGACCGCCGGGATCACCTCATTCAACTCACAGTTTGTCGCGCAGTATCACTTGATGAGCGCAGGCAGCATTGTGGCTGCGATCCCTCCGGTGGCGATGTTCTTCCTGATGCAGCGCCACTTTATTGCCGGACTGACACTGGGGGCTGTGAAGTGAAGACTTGGCGCTTTGATACACCAAGTCAGACTTTGGTTCTGGCCTCCGAGGGTGGGGTGCCCCATGCCGTCTATTGGGGCCCATCCTTGCCTGAGTGTGATCTGGCAGAGATTTCCAAAGCTGCGCGCAGCGATGTGACCGGTGGCATGATGGACCACTTGCCGCCCATCTCGCTCTGCCCGGTTGAGGGTGACAGCCTGCATGCGCAGCCGGGATTGATGGCCTACCGCGACGGGAAATTGATCAAACCGAAGTTCCGGCTTACGTCCGAGGCTGAGGGTGGATTTGCATGTCAGGACGACGATCTTGGCCTGTCCATGCACCTGAAATTTGAGGTGAAAGGCGAGGTGATCGAAGCCTCATCTCGGATGGTTTCCAAAGACCTTCTGACGGTTCACCACTTTGCCGCGCCAGTTTTGCCGGGACCTCAAAGTGGCGACATCTTGCATTTCTCGGGCCGTTGGATTGGTGAGTTTCGGCCAGAACGCAGCCCTTGGGCGCCGGGGATTATGACGCGCGAAGCGCGGACAGGACGCTCTGGCCATGAGCATCCACCCCTGGCTTTTTTCTGCGAAGCAGGGGCAACAAACACGCTGGGTGTTGTCTTTGGCATGCACTATGGGTGGCCCGGTGGGCATGTCATGCAGGCTGAAGAGCTTCCTGATGGGAGGAGGCAGATCCAATGGGGCCACGCAAGGGGCACATACGGGTCCGGAACGGAGTTCGAGACCGGCGTATTGGCCCTAAGCGTATCCACGCGCGGCTTGAACGGCTGCGCTACCGCGTTTCAGCGCCATTTGCGGGATGAAGTTGTCACCTGGCCTGATGAGAACCGCCCCCGTCCTGTGCATTACAATTGCTGGGAAGCGATCTATTTTGATCACGACATCAATGTATTGAAGGATATCGCCGACCGGGCAGCCGCACTTGGGGCGGAGCGGTTTGTGCTGGATGATGGCTGGTTTGGCAACCGCGATGACGACACGTCGTCTTTGGGTGATTGGGACATCGATCCGCGCAAATGGCCCGAGGGTCTCGCCCCTTTTATCGCGCATGTTCAGAGCCTTGGCATGACGTTTGGACTTTGGTTTGAACCCGAGATGGTCAATCTCAACAGCGATCTGGCCCGGGCGCATCCTGGTTGGATTCTGGGGCCTGAAGATCAGGTTGAAGGGCGACAGCAACGTGTGCTGGACTTGGCCAATCCGGAGGTTCGGGAGTATCTGTTTGATAAGCTGGATGCCATCCTAACGGCGGAAGACATCGATTATATCAAGTGGGATCACAACCGGCTTCTGCCGGCTGCAGATGCGGCGCAGGCGCGTGGCCTATTAGGACTTTTGTCGCGTCTCCGGGGCGCGCATCCTAACGTCGAGATTGAAAGCTGTGCTTCTGGTGGGGGACGCGTCGATGCCGGGATTTTGCGCCATACACAACGCGTGTGGCTGTCCGATAGCAATGACGCATTGGAACGCCTACGGATCCAACATGATGCCGCGCTGATGTTGCCAATGGCGCTCACCGGAAGCCATGTCGGCCCGCGTGTTTGTCATACATCGGGGCGCACAATCGATATGAAAATGCGGGCTTGGGTGGCGGCACAGAGGCACATGGGTTTTGAGATGGACCCGCGCGAACTGACAGACAGCGAAGCAGAGGTTCTGCGCGAGATCACGCAGTGGTGGAAAGATAACCGCGATTGGCGCATGTCTGCGGATATCCTGCGGCTGGAATGTTCCGACCCGGCAATCATTGCGGAAATGAACCTTGCCCAAGAAGGGGATCAGTTTGTTGTGTTTGTGGGCCAGGCCCAAAGCTCGACGCAGATCCTCCCGCGCCCGTTGCGCCTGACCGGGCTTGACCCGCTTGCCGAATACACGCTCGTGTTGCGCACACGTGCTGATGCACCAAGTTTGTCTCGCGAAACTCCGGCACTGAAACAAGAAGAGTTGCGGCTTAGCGGCGCTTATCTCATGCAGCAGGGGGTTGTTCTTCCGTGGAGCTTCCCCGAAACGATGCAGGTGCTGGAAGGCACGCGCGTTTCGTGATGCAAAACCAAGAGCAGGAGATTACCATGCCTCATTCAAACCAACTTGCCTGGGTCGCCGTAGACTGGGGAACCTCTCATGTGCGGGTGTGGTTGATGGATGCTGCGGGTGAGGTGATCCGTCAGACCCAATCCGACAAAGGCATGGGTGCGCTTGAAACCGCAGATTACGAGCCTACGCTTCTCGAGATGTTGGGCGATGATCTGAGCGGGCCTGTTCCCGTGATCATTTGCGGGATGGCTGGATCGCGACAGGGCTGGGCCGAAGCACCCTATTCGACGGTTCCCTGCAAAGCGCCGTCTCTTGAGGACGCAACGAAAGTCGAGACTCAAGACGCGCGGCTACAGGTCTACATTCTGCCCGGGATCAAACAGTTGTCGCCCGCAGATGTGATGCGTGGCGAGGAAACCCAGATCCGCGGCTTTCTTGCAGAAAACCTTAAATTCGATGGCATTCTGTGCCTGCCGGGGACCCATACAAAGTGGGTTCATATCAGTGCCGAAGAGGTCGTGAGCTTTCGCACCTTTATGACCGGTGAAATGTTTGCTCTTCTGGGTGAACATTCGGTCCTGCGTCATTCGATTGCGACCGACGGTTGGGACAAAACCGCCTATTTGACCGCGATCGACGACGCAATGTCCCGTCCCGCCTCAATGGCTGCAGAGCTGTTTTCCCTGCGCGCGGAGGGGCTATTGAACGATATGTCCGCCGAAACCGCGCGGGCTCGCCTGTCTGGTCTGTTGATTGGCGCCGAACTTGCCGCAGCACGCCCCTATTGGTTGGGGCAGGAAGTTGTTGTTCTGGGGGCGGCGAGTATAGCCCAAGCCTATCACACTGGTCTGCAGGCGCAGGGGGCGTTTGTTCGCACCGTACCCGCAGACGAACTTACTCTGGCGGGGCTAAGATCCGCCTGTTCAAAACTTGAAAGCATCTAAAATGTCTCGCGAAATCATCGCCATCCTGCGCGGTCTGGAACCGCATGAAGCCCCAGCTATCACAGAGGTTTTGATCGACGCTGGAATTACCAAGATCGAAGTTCCACTGAATTCGCCGCAACCCTTCGACAGCATTGCATCGATGCTCAAACTTGCCGGGGATCGCGCTGTTGTTGGGGCGGGAACGGTTCTTGAGGTGGCAGATGTTGCGCGATTGAAAGACATTGGCGCTCAGATGGTGGTGTCTCCGGATTGTTTTGCCGATGTGATCCGCGCAACCAAAGCCGCAGGCATGCTGTCCTATCCCGGAGTGATGACCCCATCCGAGGCCTTTGCAGCATTGCGCGCCGGGGCTGATGGGTTGAAGTTCTTTCCCGGATTTAAACTTGGTATCGATGGGTTCAAAGCTCTAAGCGCGGTATTGCCCAGCGGGACAAAAACCTATGCCGTTGGCGGTGCGTCACCCGAAAACTTTGCCGATTGGGCCGCCGCAGGGATTACCGGTTTTGGCATTGGAACTGCCATTTTCAAACCGGGATTTAGTCAGGCCGAGGTTGCAAAACGTGCGGCGGAAATTGTCTCGGCCTATGATGAGGCGCTGGCATGAAGCGCACGCTGGGAACGTGTTACTACCCTGAGCATTGGCCAGAAGATGGCTGGGAACAAGATGCCGCCCGTATGGTTGAGGCCGGTCTGACCTGGATCCGCATAGGTGAGTTTTCCTGGTCAAAGATTGAACCGACCCCGGGGGATCTTCATTGGGACTGGCTCGATCGCGCGATTGAGGTATTGGGGCGGGCAAGTCTTAAAGTTGTACTAGGGACACCAACCGCAACGCCGCCACGCTGGATGATCGACAAACACCCCGACATGGTGGCCGTCGATGCGGATGGCAACCCGCGTAAATTTGGATCGCGTCGACATTACTGTTTCAGTCACGCTGGATATCTTGAGGAATGCCGTCGCATCGTCGGATTGATGGCCAAGCGTTATGGCAGAAACCCTTATGTCGCTGCGTGGCAGACCGACAATGAATACGGCTGCCATGACACGACCATCAGCTATTCTGACGCGGCTCGGGTAACTTTCCGGGATTGGTTGCGGACGCGCTACACCTCGATCGACGCGCTGAATACGGCTTGGGGGAACATCTTTTGGTCGATGGAGTACAATTCCTTTGATCAAATTGACCTGCCCAACTTGACCGTGACCGAGCCTAACCCAGCGCATGTGCTCGCGTTTCATCGGTTCAGCTCGGATCAAGTGGTGGCCTTCAACAAAGCTCAGGTTGACATTCTGCGTGCGCATTCGGAGGCGCCGCTGGCTCATAATTATATGGGGCGGATCACGGATTTTGACCACTATGACGTGGGTGATGATCTCGAAATCGCGAGCTGGGACAGCTATCCGCTTGGGTTCTTAGAGGATCGTGTCGGGGCTTCGCCCGAGCACCAGCGTGCCTATGCGCGACAGGGTGATCCCGATTTTCAAGCGTTCCATCACGATCTGTACCGTGCGGTTGGTAAGGGGCGTTGGTGGGTGATGGAGCAGCAACCCGGCCCGGTGAACTGGGCGCCTTACAACCCGTCACCCCTTCCGGGCATGGTGCGGCTTTGGTCGTGGGAGGCCTTCGCCCACGGGGCCGAGGCGGTGTGTTACTTCCGGTGGCGACAGGCCCCCATGGCGCAGGAACAATTGCATGCGGGTTTGCTGCGCCCTGATAGCGTCGATGCTCCGGCGATGGGGGAGGCGCAACAGGTTGCGCGCGAACTCGCAGAGGCCCCAGAGGTGGCGCCGCATCAGGCTCCGGTTGCTCTGATCTTTGATTACAATGCCGAGTGGATGTGGACAGTCCAGCCTCACGCTGCAGGGGCGCGGTACTTTGATCTTGTGTTGGATACCTATCGGGCGCTGCGCCGAGCGGGTCTGAGCATTGATATCATTCCTCCTCGGTCCGAGGCTCTTGCTGGATACAAGGCGATCTTCGCTCCGGGTCTCATGCATATGGACCCTGCTTTGAAACAGGCGCTTGAGGCCAGCGATGCAGAAGTGGTTCTCGGCCCCCGCAGTGCGGCCCGAGATCAGGATTTTTGCATTCCAACACCGCTGCCTCCAGCCATTGAGGGCTTGGACGTAACCGTGTCACGCTTGCAAAGTCTCCGTCCGGATATGCCGATTGCGCTCAGCCGGGGAGGCGCGGTGAAGCTTTATCTCGAAGAGCTTGAGGGCGCCGCCGAAGCCCTCTTGACGACTGAAGCGGGAGAGCCTGTGGCGGTTTCAACCACAGGCGTAACTTATCTCGGCGGTTGGCTCGATTCTAAGGCGATGGATCGTCTGGTGTCGGAGATTGCTCGGCGCGCAGAGTTGACTACCATCCAGATGCCCGAAGGGATCCGCATGCGAGAAACGGCGACTGAGCGGTTTTTGTTCAATCATACCACCGAGACGGTTGTCCATCAGGGGCACGAACTGCCCCCGGCTGGTGTGGTGCGTATTGCGCTTTAGGTGTTGAATCGCCCCGGCACAGCGCCGGGGGCCTCTATATTATGCCCGCTTCAGGCGCAGGGCGTTGGTGACAACAAATACGGATGACAGGGCCATGGCCCCGGCCGCCAACATCGGTGACAACAACACCCCAAAGAACGGATAGGCCAACCCCGCCGCGACTGGGATCAGTGCGACATTGTAGCCAAAGGCCCAGAATAGGTTCTGTCGAATATTGCGCATCACCGAGCGACTTAGATGCCGTGCCGTTCCAACCCCTTGCACATCGCCCGACACCAGAACCACGTCCGCGCTTTCGATGGCCACATCAGTGCCAGTCCCGATGGCGAGACCTACGTCCGCCTGAGCCAACGCGGGCGCGTCGTTGATACCATCGCCAGCAAAGGCAACTGCGCCGAACTGGGACTGCAGTCCTGTGACGGCCTCGACTTTCCCTGCGGGCAGAACTTCGGCAACGACTTCCGTAATCCCGAGGTCAGTGGCAATGGCCTGTGCGGTAGCCTTGGTGTCCCCTGTGATCATCGCAACCTCAAGGCCTTGAATTCTCAATGCTCTCACCGCGTCGCGCGCTTCGGGCTTTACCGTGTCAGCCACTCCAAAGGCACCTGCAATCTCCCCGTCAATCGCGACAACAACAGGCGTTTCTCCTGTCTGCGCCATGGCCCCGACCTCAGAGGTTAAGGTTCCAAGAGAGATGCCCTCTTGAACCATAAGGCGAGGCGCTCCGACAAGAACGGCGCGTCCGTCCACTGTCGCCCGCAGACCCATTCCGGGAATAGCTTCTACCATCTCCGGCGGGAGCAGATCCGAGAGTTCCCCCTCCAACGCCCGCGCGATGGGATGCTCTGACCCTTGTTCGGCGCTTGCGGCAAGAAAGCGAACTTGGTCCGCATCAAATCCAGGGGCGGCGACACTGCGCACCAGTTCCGGGCGTCCCATCGTCAATGTGCCGGTCTTGTCAAAAGCCACCACTTTGACGTCATCCAAGCGCTGAAGCGCTTCGCCTTTCCTAAACAGCACGCCTTGCTCGGCGGCACGACCCGTTCCGACCATGATCGACACCGGGGTGGCCAGACCCATGGCGCAGGGGCAGGCGATGATCAAAACGGAGACGGCCGCGACCAGAGCGAAGTTCAGGGTGCCAAATGCAATCCAGATCAGGAACGTCGCTGCGGCCAGTGCCATCACCGCAGGCACAAACCACCTGATCACCTGATCGGCCAGCGCCTGAATGGGCAATTTGGCCCCCTGCGCCTGTTCCACCATGGAAATGATCCGAGCCAACATAGTATCCGCGCCCACCGCTGTCGCCTTGAATACAAGCGCGCCCTGTCCGTTGACGGTGCCACCAACAACCGAAGAGCCTTCGGTCTTTTCAACGGGAATGGGTTCGCCGGTGATCATACTTTCGTCGACAAACGAAACCCCTTTGGTCACGGTTCCATCGACCGCAATGCGCTCCCCGGGTCGCAGATGAACAAGGTCGTTGCGTTTGACCTCTTCAATTGCAATTTCAACCACTTCGCCTTCACGCTCGATACGCGCGGTGTCTGGCCGAAGGCCGACAAGTTTGCGGATGGCCTCACCTGTCTGCCCTTTGGCACGTGCCTCAAGAAATCGACCCAACAAGATAAGTGTGATGATGACGGCGGCGGCTTCGAAATACACACCACGCGCAGTGTCGGGGAGGAGGTCCGGCAAAAACAACGCGACGGAGGAATAGCCCCAGGCTGCTAAGGTTCCCAAGGCAACCAAGGAATTCATATCAGGGGCGCCTTTGGCCAACAGCGGCAGTCCAATGCGATAGAAGCGGCGTCCGGGCCCAATCATGACCGCACTGGTCAGAACAAACTGGATGAGCCACCAACCAAAGGTGCCGATCGAGGTGTGGAGCGCATGATGAAGCGGTGCGTAAAGATGCCCGCCCATGACCCCGAAAAACACGGGGAGCGTCAGGAGCGCAGCCCAAAGCAGATCCCGTTTGAGACCGTCCATTTCTTTCGCCTGGCGATCGTCAGCTTCGGCGGCATTGTGCATGACCCGTGCTGGATAACCTGCAGCGGAAACGGCATCGGCCAGATCCTGTGGGTCTACCGCACCAGAGGTGAGACGGATCTCTGCAGTGTTCTTTGTCAGATCGACCCGCGCAGACAATATGCCTTCGATGCCATCAAAGGCGGTTTCAACACGACCTGCACAAGAGGCGCAGCTCATCCCATCGATAGCGAGTGATGCCCGGCTCTCAGCAACGGGATAGCCGGCGGACGTGAGCGCCTCTCTGAGCGTGCTTAAGGCGGCAGAGCCGCGCACGGTTGCCATCTTGTTGGCGAGATTGACACCAACCTCGTCAACACCATCTACGGCGGACAATGCCCGTTCGGCCCGGCCGGCACAGCCTCCACAATTCAGTTTGGTGACTTCGAAGCGATAGGTTGTCATTGGATGTGTCATGGCCCGACTTTCTTCTTTCGGACCAGACTTAAGGTTTCCAGCTACGGGAAGGTCAAGCCATCAATTCACATTTTGAGATCAGCTGAGACCGGCATCCGCCTCAATCTGCTTTCGGCTTTTGCGCGCGCGCTCGGTTGCGGATTTCAACTGACCACAGGCTGCCATAATGTCCTCACCACGTGTCTTTCGAATGGGTGAGGCATAGCCCGCCTGATAGATGATATTCGCAAAGGCACGGATGCGGTTGTTGGAGGACCGCTTGTAGGGCGCGCCGGGCCATTCATTAAACGGGATCAGATTGATCTTGGCCGGAATGTTATAGCGCTTGATATGCTCAATGAGACGATGTGCATCCTCGTCGCTGTCATTCACGCCGTGCAACATGACGTACTCAAAGGTGATGCGCTCTGAATTGGACACTTTGGGGTATGCGGCAAGCGCCTGCAGCAACTCGTCGATCTTCCAACGTTTGTTGATCGGCACGAGAACGTCGCGGGTTTCATCGGTTGTGGCGTGGAACGAAATGGCCAAAAGACAGCCGATTTCCTCAGCGGTACGGGCAATTTCTGGCACAACACCTGAGGTCGAAAGGGTGATGCGGCGGCGAGAGAGCGAAATGCCTTCACCATCCATCGCAATCAGCATCGCATCACGGACGTTGTCAAAGTTGTACAGGGGTTCACCCATGCCCATCAAAACGATGTTGGACAACAGCCGGGTTTCGTCCTTAGGCGCTCCGGGTTCGGGCCATTCGTTCAGATCGTCCCGTGCCATCATGATCTGGCCAACGATTTCTGCCGCCGTCAGGTTACGTACCAGTTTCTGAGTGCCCGTATGGCAGAAGCTACAGGTGAGGGTGCAGCCAACCTGAGACGAGATGCAAAGGGTTCCACGGTCGTCTTCGGGGATATAGACAACTTCTACTTCATGGCCCCCGGCGATGCGTACAAGATACTTGCGTGTGCCATCTTCTGAGACTTGCTTTGACACCACCTCGGGAATCTCAACCACGAAGTTGTCAGCCAACAGTTCACGATAGGGCTTGGCGAGATTTGTCATCTCGTCAAATTCACGTACACCCCAATGATAGATCCACTGCCAGACCTGATTGACGCGCATCTTGACCTGCTTTTCGGGGGTCCCGGCAGCCAGGAGCGCCTCCCGCAGTTGGGGGCGGGTCAGGCCGACGAGATTGGTCGGGCCAGCAGGTAGCTTGCGAGGGATCGTCATCACATCCTGTGTGATCGGCGCGTCAGCGGGCATGTCAGAGTCTCCGGGAAAACAGGCGGCGTTCCTACACCATTTTTCACAAAAAGAAAATGCCGTAGCGGTAGGTCTGCTATGTTGATGTTGCAAGTCCGAGGCGGACAGGATTGAGGCGTAAGCAGTCCGATATGGAAGGGTTTTTGCGACCAATCGGGGGGCATCCCCTGGAGGCGCTATGAGATCTGCAAACTGGTCTGAGGGGCGGGTTGATTCGGCTGCGAAACCTGGCGGGCGCCATCGTAGCGTAGAAAAAAATTGTGAGATTGGGGTAGGGCTGCAGAAACCCCTGAAATTCCGAATGAAAACAGCAAACAGTATTGTCTCCAGGATTTTTTTTCGTTCCGGGGTATAAAAAATCTGTGAAGTTCTATGTGAGAGAGTAAGTCCAATGACCAGAATAATTCTCGCCGCTGCCTTTGCTTTGGCCCCAATTGCCGCAAGTGCTCAGGATGCGACGGCTCCGATCGTTTCTACACAGGCGGCTCCGTCGATTGCTGCTTTGGGCGGTTTGGGGACTGTTGGAACAATTGTTGTTGCGACCGTAGTAATTGGCACAATCGCAGCCGTCGTTTCAGATGAAGGCTCTAGCGGGACCTCCGGATCACCGAGCGGCAGCTAAGGTTCGCCTTTATGCAACATACGGATGGGTTTCCCATGCGTAGTGTTCACCACCCACGTCTGCCGTAATATCCTTTGTGGGAACCTGCCTATTGACTGGCTTTCGGATGGTCGACGCGAGAGATTTCTCGCGATTGCCTAGCTGAAGCGTGAAGAAGCGTTTTTGACTTTGCGAATTGATTGCTCCGAAAGCCGACATTCCCTTGACGGATATTGTCTAATCCCAAAATGAAGCTGTCCTGCGTCATGTGATGTTTTGGGGTGTGGGTTTATTTTGACGGCTCCGAACCGATGTCCGAGGTGAAGGCTGCACCGATGTGCAGGAAATCATATCCAACGGATTTTGTTCGGAATTGCAAAAAGCGAAATTCCGATATGGTACCTTATTCGCCCAATGCCCTGTCTCGTTCGATGAAGCGTGTCATTTATTTTGCTACAGATACACTTCTTATCCCAATAGGATTTATATCCGCTGTTTCGCTTCGATACGGATCTGACGCTCCAACTTTGCAAGAGCTATGGCCGCATATCGCGATATTGATGTGCCTTGGTGCAATTATCATATCCGCGTTTGGTTTGCCGAAGATAAAACTGCATACGATAGAAAATAGGGCGATTTTCCAAATTACGTACGTTGCGGCGTTTCTGGCTCTTGTCTCAATTGTCGTAAACTATGCTTTTGAGGTATCCGATCCACATGCCGTTCCACTGATCTTTGGGGCAATTTTCTTTTTGTCATCAACACTTGTTCGTTTGTTTGGGCAAACTGTGATTGGCCACCTGACAAACCGGGATGTGGAAAAGCAACGCGTTCTCATTTATGGAGCGGGGGGCGCTGGGATTCAACTTGCCTCGGCTTTGTCGCTCTCGCGTGAAGCCAAACCCGTCGTCTTTGTTGACGATAACTCAAACTTGCACGGACTTCTTATTGCGGGTTTGCCAGTCTATGCGCCGGAAAAAATTGAGCAACTTTTGAAGCGCCATCAGGTAACCAATGTCCTGCTTGCGCTCCCGACTGTTAACAAAGAGCGCATTGCCGAGCTGACACACAAGTTTAAGAAACTTGGTGTCGAAGCCAAGGCGCTGCCGTCTTATGTTGATATGATGACAAGCGACACCTTGCAGCGCAATGGACGTCAGGTTTCACCGGATGAGCTATTAGGGCGTAGTAAGATCGCTCTCGATATTCCCCAGATTGCCAAGACCTACGCAGGCCGGGTTGTTATGGTGACCGGGGCAGGCGGGTCCATCGGCTCTGAACTGTGTCGTCAGCTGATCTATTGTGCCCCTGCCAGAATAGTTTTGTTCGAGCTTTCAGAGTACCAACTCTACAAGATCGACCGGGAAATTCGCCCATTGGCTGAGGCCGAAGGGATCGAAATTACAACGCTGCTTGGGTCAGTCACCGACCGGACCCGTGTCAAAAACGTGATTGCGGAAGAGCAAGTTGAAGTCATTTTGCACGCGGCAGCTTATAAACATGTCCCAATCGTTGAAGAAAACGAACTCGAAGGCGTGAAAAACAATGTTCTAGGAACCCAGGTCGTTGCAGAGGCGGCCGCGGCTGCGGAAATCGAACGGTTTATTCTTGTCTCGACGGACAAAGCCGTTCGCCCGACAAATGTGATGGGCGCATCGAAACGGATGGCCGAACTTGTGGTTCAGGACATCCAGACGCGTCATCCCATGACCAAGTTCACCATGGTACGGTTTGGCAATGTGCTGGGCTCCTCCGGGTCAGTGCTGCCGCTTTTTCAGAAGCAGATTGAGGCGGGCGGGCCTGTGACAGTGACGCATTCCAAAGTCACCCGGTTCTTTATGACCATCCCAGAGGCCTCAAGACTGGTGCTTTTGGCGGGGGCCTTTGCCAGCGGTGGGGACGTCTTTGTTCTGGACATGGGCAAGCCGCAAAAAATCATTGATATTGCCAAACGTATGATCGAGCTCTCCGGCCGCACGTTGCGCGATGCTCAAAACGGCAAGGGTGATATTGCAATCAAGATTGTGGGTTTGCGGCCTGGTGAAAAACTCTATGAAGAGCTGCTTATCGATAACGATAGCCTTGTTGCCACCCCACATCGGAAGATTATGCGGGCAGAAGAAAAGATGCTTTCCCAGATAGAGGTTCTGGCGTTCCTGCGTGAAATTCAAAGCTGTATCTCTGACTGTGACAGCCTGCGACTACGCAATCTGATTGCAAACAAAGTGGAAGGCTACCACGTGCAGGAGCCCGATAACGAAGGCCCGCAGAGAGAAGTTCAGCCGGAGGGAGGCGCCACTGCCGCCGTCCTAAGCTAAGGGTTGGTGAGAAAAGATGTCATCGGGCGGGATGGTGATCATCCCGCCCGATGCTATTTGTCAGGGGTACGGTCAGGGCTAGGGGCGTTCAATTCGGATATAGCCACGCTGTTTGCTAATCCACTGCCTTGAAAAGACAATCTGGCCTTTGCCATCAACGACATAGGTGTTCTGAAAAGTATCGTCTGCGCCTGAACACGCTTCAATCACGCGCGAATTTGCGTCAAGCGAAATCTGACAATCATACGTGCGGGCCTCGACACTATTGTCGCCTCCAAGCGTACGGTGCCTACGTTGTGCAGTGCCTGCCCCGCGCCGCAGCGCATTCTGCGTTTCCGCGATGTCGGCATTCATAAGGTCAAATCCCAACCCTCGCGTCGCAACCAAAATGCCGTCTCGAAACGAGAGGCTCACCCGATCTGGTGTGAAATAGGTGATGGTCCCATTGTTTTCTCCTGCCCCGAAGAGCACCGAAGAAAAACGAGGCTCTTCCACAGTCGCGATAAGCAGAGGGGCCCCACCAAACTGCGCTCTAACTTCAGGTGTCAGACGCGCTTTGATCTGCTCAGCTGTAATGCCAGGCTGAGATTTCTTGAGCTTTGTGGTAAGGCCTTTGAAGGTTTGGAAGTGGGCTTTGTCGACTGCATCATTGCTACAGCCCGAGAGCAGGATCAGCAGAGGTAGAGCACATATTGATATGATCGGTTTCATCGCCAGAACCTCCCCCAGCTGCCCTGCATTTCGTTGGCATGATAATCTCGCACAATGGGATGTAGGCGGTCTTTGACGCTAAGATGCGCTCCGCCATCGCGTAGAATTGGCTGGATTAGCACATCACGTGTGCTCGGGCTGGGTTTGCCAATCAGGTGCTCAAGCGGCACGGTTACGCGAATACCCTTGTCGAAAGATCCCTCGCCAAAATCTGAAAACGACACGTCTGTTAGTGTCGCATAGGCGCCAACTTCCCAACCATTGTTGAAGCGACGTGACAGAGTGACGGTACCACCCCAGTCCCCAGCCAGATAGCGACCGGCATCGATTTTCGCGCTATAGCCTTGAGCAAAATCATAATAGAGCGAGGCGTGACCCATGGTCACCTCGTAGTCGCGGAAGCCAAATTTCTGATCAAAGTCACGTTGTTTGACATGGTTGATCTCCACGCCAAGAGCAAGCGGGCTGCGCACGGGTTTCCAAAGAAGTTCTGTCGAGACACCGCCAAACATGCTTTCCAAATAGCCAACCGACACACGCCCGTAGAGGTTTGTCCCGGGGCGGAAATTATACGTCAGCGAAAGGTTTGGTATTGTCAGGGCCTCTCGGGCGTAGATGTTCGAATCTGAGCGGACACGCGGCAATGTGGAGGGATCAGACCGGGTTGATTCATCTCGGTTGCCAAACAGTTTTTGTTGAACTTTCCCAGAAACAAACAAGCCTGGCAGAATTTCGTATTGCGCGGCTAAAGCGATACCAAAGTCAAAGCGCACGGGGTTTTCGGGATCAAAATAGCTCCCTTGGACATAGGGCTTTATCGACCAGTTTAAGCCCGAAAGCGTGTCATCATAGGTCAACCTATCCTGCGCAGCATCGTCAAAGACGGCGCGATCAAAGCTTGCAGTGATCCCATTTGGTGCGAATTCCAGCTCTTCAAGATCGCTCCGCGAGAGCGTGACCTTCGAGATCGGAATTCCGTTTTCGATAGGGATCACGGTCAAATGTTCGACGCTGTCAGGCAGCACGTGTGTTAAGGCGCGCATGGTCCGACCAATGGCCTCTGACCGGGCACCATACCGCTTGTTGGCAATTTTCACGGTGGCTTGGGTGCCGTTGATGTCAAACGCCTTAAGCTCGATCCCCTCCGCAGCAAGCAAGGTTGTCAATTGGGTCGCCACTGGTTGAGAGCTATCGACCAAGGGGGGCCAGCTTTGTGCAGCTTCAATGCCATGTTGGCGAGGTTTAACGGGGAGTGGGGCGGATCCCGCACCACCATTGTTCGCTGGGCGCTTGGGGTTGGTCAGCAGGTTCGCTGTAAAGCCAATTTCTGATCCGTGCAGATAGTGGGCTTGCAGATGAATGCTGTTGCCCCACTTGTAATCGACACCAAAATTGAGGGGTGACTTGCGCTCAAACAGGTTCAGGGTCGTCGCCGCGATATCATACGCATCTGAGGAGTATTCCATCTTCAGCGTGAGCCGATCGTTCACGGCATAAGACAGGCCCCCAAAAAGAGCCGCATCACCACGGAAAAATTTCTGGGTTTCAATCTGCCCACCCGAGCCACGGCGTCCGCCGGGGCGATGCCGAAAATACTCGCTGATCGAGACAAGTGGGTTGGTAAAGCCGCCCGCGCTCGCAAAACGCCCCCATCCAATCCCGCCACTGACGGCAAGCCGCTGAGAAAGGTGCTTTGTTGCAACCAGATATTCGCCCGAATACACACTTGTACCGATGAAATCCTGAAGACCGATTGCAACAGCGGGCCGAATGCGCCCCTCGGTCAGAAGTTGATATCGTAGATCAAAAGACCGGTCATAGGTGGAGGCACCACCGGTTAAAAACTGGTCAATGCTTGAGTAGCGAAAGGTGCCAATGAGACGGGGCGCAATCTGGAAGGACAGTGAGGCTCGGGTTGCGCCCGCAAAGTCTGAATAGGTTGTGATCAATTCACCGTCTGGTGCCATCAACGCCGAAGGCGTGTCGATCAACCCCGGCATGCCGTAAACGTTATAGGTGTCTCGTTGGGGCAGTGGCGCAGTCTCAGCAGCGGTCAAGTTTGGAACCGCCAACAGCAAAGACCAGATTATGCAAAGCGATTGACCAGACGGACCTTTATTGGGCGCCGAGTTTCTTGCTCCAGATTGAATTGAGGCCACTCTTTCATCACGTTTGTTCAAGAGATCACCCCCTACTTGGTTGCACTCTTTTCTCTGTAGCATGCTTCTGCAGTTCTGAGCAGGATTGTGCGCTTTGCTGGTAAGGTAACAGTGAACCTGTAGGATACTTGCATCAGATCACATGAATTGAGGTCATTCGGCGTGATCTGGCTTGGAAATTCCCGTTTGTTTGGCGGGGGTTCAATCTCAGATGGAAATTTTTGAGAAATGCAGATATCAAAGGGTGAGGTGTCGCGCCTTCCAGAGGCTTGGTGACAATCGAGTTTCGTATTATAGTGTCCTAACGTCGCGTTGTTCAATTCATGACAGAAATTCCCCATCAAGATGACGAACTCGACCTAAAAGAGCTGGGCCTGCTGCTCTGGTCGTACAAGTTTCTGATTTCCGTTTCCATTTTGCTAATTACAAGCTTGGCAGTTTTCTATGCGCAAAGCCGCACGCCTCAGTATCAGGCGGTTTCGATTTTCGAATTGCAAGGGGGATCTAGTGGCCCGCGCCTGCCGAGTGAATATGCCGGGCTGGTAGGGTTGGCAGGGATCTCCCTCGGGGAAGGGAAAAGTAAGGGTGTTTTTGATCGTATTGAAGGGCGCGATTTTATTGCCCGGATTTCTCAAGACCTGATGCTTGCCGACGATCCCTTTTTTGTGCCTGAAGACATTGAAGGCCAAGGCGTTGTGGAGCGTATCAGCACATTTTTCAATCTTGAATATGAACGGCCCAAGAAACGTGCCGATTTGGATCAAATCACATCGGTCTATCTCGACAATGTTGAGGCGAGCGAAACACCCAACGGATCGTTCAAAATTGAGGTGACGCATGACGACCCGAACCGCGCAGCTAATGTTGCGAATGGGATTGTCTCTCGCGTGTTGTCTGAGCTGAGCAAGGAGGAGAAAGATGAGCAGCAACAGCAGCTTACTTATCTTTCAGATCAACTTGCAAACGCGTTGGCCGAAACGGAACGGACCAAGAAGTCTGTTGCAGATTTCGCATTGGCAAACAGTCTGTCGTCGCAAGAGGCTTTTACCTCAAGATCGCAATTGATGTATGATCTTCGAGAAGATCTTGCCGATACGCAGGAGATGCTTGGCGCGGTTAACACGCTGACAGAAGTTTTGGGCGCGAATAGAAATCCGACAGCAGATGATTATCAGACCCTGCGGATTCAGTCCCCGATCGTCGATGATGTTGATTTCCGCCGTCTTCTGGGGGTGCCCGAAGCACTTGATTCTTGGGAATGGCCGCCTGCGTCGCGCCTTGGGGGGTTTGCATTTACCCTGCGAGATAGGGCCGCCAGGATTGAACGCTCGATCGACAAACTGTTGCTGGAGGCAGAGCGCTACGCCGTGTCGACCGAAAACCTGGCCGCGCTACAGCGCGAAGCAAATGTCGCGGAGGCTACATATAATGTGTTGATTGAACAGGTGAAAGCTCAGTCACTCGCCAGCGGATATCAGGCAAACTTGGCGAAGATCTATCAATCGGCCTTCGCCCCCGACCGACCGGCTTCGCCGAACAAAGTGATGATCATTGCAGTTGGTGTTGTGCTGGGCGCGTTGCTTGGTGCAGGGGGCGCCATTATTCTGGGGAAATCTTCGGGTCGGATCTATTCTACAAATGTGATCCGAGAAACAGCAGCGGCTAAAATCGATGTCGACCTACCGCGACTGGCGAAGTTTAAGCCAAATGTCTTTGCGCGCAGAGGTGACCAAAGTTCAAACACATTGAAAAGTCAGGCGTTAGAGCTTTTGGTGTCGATCGACGCGAGGGCGTCGCGCGTGGTTCTGCTTACTACCTCGACCAAAGGCACCAATCCGATGACCTTGGCCACGTCAATCGCGAGAGGTCTTAAAACTCCAGAGCGTAAGATCGGTGTGCTGTATCTAGGGGATGACATCAATCTGCCCGCAGATCCGGATGAGGACGCAGAAATGTCTCTTGTGTCACGCGCCAAGCTGCATGAGATCGACTTTCTTGTTGCAAAGCGGGGCCAAACTGTCGCTGGGGTGTTGTCGTCGGGTGTGGTGGACGATTTGATCACCAAAGATGGTGGGCTGTTTGATGTGCTGATTGTTGTTGCCTCTGAGGAGTATGCGTTGGCTGCGTCGCGGGGTGTTGCGAAGCATGACCCTTATGGCATTTTGTTGACGCGTCCGGGGCGAACAGCAAAGGCTGTCTTGTCGAAACTCGCCGAGATTTATCCGCTTGATGCCAATGTGATATTGGCACGGTGATGGACATGTTTGTGTCGGTCTTGATCCCGATTTATCTCTAGGTTCGATAAAACACCGGTTCTCCTAGTCTGAGATTTCTCTCGCGCATCTAGGCGCTAGCGCGAGAGAAAGAATAGCAAAGGGGCGGTGTTAGCGGTTCCGCCCTGAGAGAGCATGGAGCCGGCTTTGCTCGACAAAGGGATCGGCTTCGACAGGGTGGAGAAGCCCTTCCGAGACGCGGCGTACCAAAAGCCATGAGATCAGTGCAAAGACCACACCACCGGCGGCCTGACCAATCAAAACGCCGCTTGCGCCCCAGTATTGCGCGCCAAAAATCACGAAGGGCCACATGCCGATGGTGTTACGGCCCCAATTGATCCAGCTGGAATACATCGGGTGGCCAAGGTTGTTAAAGCTCGCGTTGCCAACAAAGATCACCGCATTGAAGAAAGAGGCAAGCGCCAGCGGACCACAGAACAGGTAGATCAATGTCAGGGTCATGCCCTGCGCCTCAAATACATCGGCAATCGGACCTCGGAGCACAAACAGCACGGCGGAAGCTAGCACAACATAGACCCCTGCAAAGACGATACCGGCGTTGTAGGCGCCTTTGACGCGATCAAACTGGCGGGCACCAAAGTTCTGGCCGACAATCGGACCGATGGCGCCGGAGAGGGCCAAAATCACCGCAAAGGCCAATGGCATCAAACGACCGATCACTGCCATGCCCGCCACGGCATCTGTGCCAAACTGGGCAATTTCGCGCGTCACGATGGCGCTGCCGACGGGGGTGGCGATATTGGTGAGCACAGCAGGTGCGGCGATTGCCGAAACGGCGGTAAGATCGCTACGCACGCCGATCAGGCTGGGGCGTGTAAAGCCTTGGTGGACCTTAAGAACCGGGTACATTGCAGCAGCCAACATGGCGAAACGCGAGATCACGGTTGCAATGGCCGCGCCTTCCAATCCCAGACCAAAGCCGAAGATAAACAACGCATCGAGCACCGCGTTGACCACGCCACCCGACAAAGTGGCAAACATCGACCGGCGAGCGTCGCCAAAGGCGCGCAGGATGGCCATGCCGGTGATCCCGATGGCGACAATGGGCATCGTTGGCAAGATGATGGTCAGATAGCGGGTCGCAAGCCGGGCAACTTCACCTTCCGCGCCGAGAAAACCCAATATTGTAGGCAGGTTAAAGAGAACGAGAGGTGGCACAATCAAACCGATGATCACGCCCAGAGTAGCGACGCTTGTGGCGTAACTTCGAGCGGCGGGGACGTCATCGGCGCCAATACTGCGCGCGGCTAGGCTGCCCGCTGCGATGGACAGACCGATGTTGATCGAATTGGTGAAAAACAAAATTGTGCCCGCATAGCCAATCGCCGCCGCAAGCGCCTGATTGCCCAGCATCGAAATGAACAGCATGTCGACAAAATCGACCGCAAACATGGCCATAAGCCCGATGCTTGCGGTGAAGGACATGACCGAGACATGCCGCATCAGGCTGCCTTCTAAGAATACCGCTTTTTGAGCCATGGTTTCGCCTTTCGCGCGTTGGCCTAAATCATTGCACCACCTTATGCGGCTTTCCTTTTTGTGCATATGGGGGATTGTGTGGGCGCACGGCGTTCAATCTGTGCATTATTGAACAAGAGAAAACGGCACCCCAAATCGGGATGCCGTTGTACAGTTTGTGACCTTTGTACGCTCTCTCGCGCAAAGTGTACAAAGATGGGATCAGGCCAGGTCGTACCGGTCGGCGTTCATGACCTTTGTCCAGGCGCTGACAAAATCGCAGACAAAGCGCTCGGCCCCGTCGGCTTGGGCATAGACCTCGGCCAGTGCGCGCAGCTGCGAGTTTGAGCCAAAGGCCAGATCAACCCGGGTCGCGGTCCACTTGAGATCGCCACTCGCGCGATCGCGGCCTTCATAGGTGCCATCCGCAACAGGCGCCCATTTGGTGCCCATGTCTACCAAATTGACGAAGAAGTCTGTCGACAGAACACCGGGGCGCGACGTGAAGACACCATGTGCTGCGCTGTTGTGGTTCGCGCCAAGCACACGCAGGCCCCCGACAAGTGCAGTCATTTCCGGAGCGGACAGGGTGAGCAGCTGCGCTCGGTCGATCAACAACTCTTCAGGGGACACCGAATAGGCCTGTTTCTGATAGTTGCGGAACCCATCCGCGGCAGGTTCAAGTACCTCCATGCCCTCAACGTCGGTTTGATCCTGCGAGGCATCGACGCGGCCGGGCTCAAACGGAACGGTGACATCAACTCCGGCCGATTTGGCGGCCGCTTCAATGGCTGCGTTGCCCGCCAGAACAATCAGATCTGCCATGGAGACTGCGCCGTCTTGGTCGGCTTGAATGGCCTCAAGTGCGGAAAGCACCTTGGCGAGTTGCTCTGGCTGGTTGGCCTCCCAATCCTTCTGGGGCGCAAGGCGAATGCGTGCACCGTTGGCGCCGCCGCGATGATCGGAGCCGCGATAAGTTGATGCGGAGGCCCAGGCGGTCGACACCAGTTCACCAATGGAGAGGCCGCTGGCCATGATTTTGGCTTTGAGCGCGGCTTCATCCGCTTCCGAGAGACCGTGGCCACTGGCGGGCAGGGGATCTTGCCACAGGAGGTCTTCTGCGGGCACATCTGCGCCGAGGTAGCGTGCCTTGGGGCCCATATCGCGATGGGTCAGTTTGAACCACGCCCGGGCGAAGGCATCGGCAAACTTCTCGGGGTTGGCATGAAACTCGCGCGAAATGGGTTCATAGATCGGATCCATCCGCAGTGACATATCCGCCGTGGTCATCATCGGCGCATGTGACTTGCTTGGGTCATGCGCGTCGACAACCATATGTTCAGGTGCAACATTCTGGGCATGCCATTGCTGGGCGCCGGCGGGGCTTTTTTCGAGCTTCCATTCGTAGCCGAACAGCACATCGAAATAGCCCATATCCCAAGTGGTTGGATTGGGTTTCCACGCGCCTTCAATGCCGGATGTGGTGGTGTCGCCACCTTTGCCGCTGCCGTGGTCGTTGATCCAGCCCAGGCCCATCTCTTCGATGGCGGCGGCCTCTGGTTCAGCACCGACTTTAGCCGGATCACCCGCCCCGTGCGCCTTGCCGAAGGTATGGCCCCCGGCCACAAGGGCAACGGTTTCTTCGTCGTTCATTCCCATGCGGGCAAAGGTTTCGCGTACATCAAGACCCGAGGCGACTGGATCGGGATTGCCGTCTGGTCCTTCGGGGTTCACATAGATCAGACCCATCTGCACAGCGGCCAGAGGATTATCCAGATCGCGTTCGCCGGAATAGCGGCTGTTGTCTTTGTCCGATGTGGCAAGCCATTCTGTTTCTGCGCCCCAATAGATGTCTTCCTCTGGGGCCCAGATGTCTTCGCGACCACCACCAAAGCCAAACACAGGTCCGCCCATGCTCTCGATGGCGACGTTGCCTGCGAGGATCATCAGGTCCGCCCAGCTGAGCGCATTGCCGTATTTTTGTTTGATCGGCCAAAGCAGACGGCGGGCTTTGTCGAGGTTGCCATTGTCGGGCCAGCTGTTGAGCGGAGCGAACCGCTGGGAGCCTGAGCCGCCACCGCCGCGCCCATCGGCGGTGCGGTAGGTGCCCGCGCTGTGCCAGGCCATGCGCACAAACAATCCGCCATAGTGGCCATAATCGGCGGGCCACCAGTCCTGACTGTCGGTCATCAAGGCGGTCAGGTCGGCTTTGACCGCCTCAAGATCAAGCCCTTTGAAGGCTTCGGCATAGTTGAAATCTGCGCCCATCGGGTTCGAGGCCGCGCCGTGTTGATGCAAGATGCCGAGGTTCAGCTGATTGGGCCACCAGTCGGTGTTGCTTGTTCCGGCCTTTGGGCTTGCGACCGCGCCGTGCATCACTGGGCATTTGCCAATGTCATTTCCGTCCATGTCGTTTCCTCGCTGTTGCTGGGCAATTGTGTCTCTGAGGAAAGCGTAACCCTGAAAGTTGCATTTGATTAAGTTGCATTTTCTCATCGCTGCGATAAGAAAAACAAATGATAAACATTTCCATTCGTCAGATGCGCTATTTCGAGGCTTTGGCCCAGCATGGTCATTTTGGCCGTGCGGCCGATGCGGCGTCGATTTCTCAACCTGCCTTGTCCATTCAAATCAAAGAGTTGGAGGCGGAATTGGGCATGCCTCTGTTTGAGCGCGCGGCGCGGCAGGTGCGGTTGACGAGCTTTGGGGCCGTGTTCGCCGGTCGGGTGCGCGAGATCCTGTCTCAGGTCGATGAATTGGGAGAATTGGCGCGGGCCGCGCAGGATCATCTGGCGGGGCGGTTGCGGATTGGGGTGATTCCCACCATCGCGCCCTATCTTTTGCCGCAGATTGTTGGGGCGCTTGGGCGAGACTATCCCGAACTGGATGTGCGTCTTCGTGAGACGGTGACCCCGAAGCTTATCCAAGAGCTGAAGGATGGTCAGCTGGACACCGCGCTTTTGGCGCTGCCAGTCTCGGAGCCGTCGTTTACCGAGGTGCCGTTGTTTGACGAAAGCTTTGTTCTGGTGCGGCCCGAGGCGCAGGCGGGCGAACCGGTGCCTAGCCCGGAGAAGCTGCGTGAGATGAAGCTGCTTTTGCTGGAAGAGGGGCATTGTTTTCGGGATCAGGCCCTGTCGTTTTGCAATATGCCGTCGTCCACACCGCGTGAGCTGCTGGATGGCAGTTCGCTGTCGACGCTGGTGCAGATGGTTGGTGCGGGGATTGGGGTGACCTTGATCCCTGAAATGGCGGTGCCGGTTGAAACCCGGTCGGCCCACGTCTGGATCGATCAATTTCCGCATCCGCGCCCGAACAGGTCCATCGGAATGATCTGGCGTCGGTCCAATCCGCTTGCGCCCCAGTTGGAAAAGGTGGCGGACCTGGTGCGAGAGACAGCGAAGTGACGTGGCGTTTCAGAGGGTGAGCACGCCTAATGGTTGTGTTGCGCCCATACTTCTTGGCGGAGATCAGCGGGTTTGATTATGGTGACGGTGTGAAACAGGTGTGTCCGGGCACAAACCGTTTCGCGCATGGAGTTCAAAAATATCAATGAATTCAATAATTAACGGACTTACTAAAAAATTAGTTTGACAAGAGGTTCCGCTCTGTGAAACCTCTATGACAGTCAGAGGCCACCGGGATTTCTGGCATTATAAATTTAGGGAGGAGTAAAGATGCGCAAGTATCTTCTCTCCGCAGTTGCGGTTGCTGCCGTGTCTGCGGGGCAGGCTGCGTTTGCCGATGAGGCAGCAGCCACAAAGTGGATTGATGAGGAATTTCAGCCTTCGACGTTGAGCAAAGCCGATCAGCTGGCCGAGATGAATTGGTTCATCAACGCAGCTGAGCCTTACAAGGGCATGGAAATCAACGTGCTGTCGGAAGGCATCCCAACGCACAGCTATGAGTCGGAAGTTCTGACCAAAGCCTTTGAGGAAATCACCGGCATTAAGGTGAACCACCAGATCCTCGGCGAAGGTGAGGTTGTGCAGGCGGTTCAGACCCAGATGCAGACCAAGCGGAACCTCTATGACGGCTATGTCAATGACTCCGACCTTATTGGTACCCATTCGCGTCTTCAGCTGGCCTATAACCTGACCGATCAGATGGCAGGTGACTGGGCGGGGACAACCAGCCCAACGCTGGATCTGGCCGACTTTATGGGCAGCCAGTTCACCACCGGTCCCGATGGCGACCTGTACCAGCTGCCCGACCAGCAGTTTGCGAACCTGTACTGGTTCCGCAAAGACTGGTTCGACCGCGCTGACCTGCAGGAACAGTTCAAAGCCAAATACGGCTATGATCTGGGTGTTCCGGTCAACTGGTCCGCATACGAAGACATCGCCGAGTTCTTTTCGAATGACGTGAAAGAAATCGATGGCACCGCCATCTATGGTCACATGGACTATGGTAAGCGTGCGCCTGACCTTGGTTGGCGTATGACCGACGCATGGCTGTCGATGGCCGGTGCGGGTTCGAAAGGTGAGCCGAACGGTGTGCCGATCGACGAATGGGGCATCCGCATGGAAGCCGGTTCGTGTAACCCAGCGGGCGCAAGCGTGTCGCGTGGTGGTGCCGCGAACGGCCCAGCCGCGGTCTATGCGATCCGCAAGTGGGATGAATGGCTGCGCGCTTATGCACCTCCCGGTGCGGCGTCGTATGACTTCTACCAGTCGCTGCCGGCTTTGGCTCAGGGTAACGTGGCCCAGCAGATCTTCTGGTACACCGCCTTTACCGCGGACATGGTGAAGCCTCAGTCCGAAGGCAACAACACCGTGGACGAAGCAGGCAAGCCGCTGTGGCGTATGGCGCCTAGCCCGCATGGTCCCTATTGGGAAGAAGGCCAGAAGGTTGGCTATCAGGACGTGGGTTCCTGGACCTTCCTCAAGTCGACCCCATCGGATCGCGCGCAGGCTGCATGGCTCTATGCTCAGTTCGTGACATCGAAAACTGTTGATGTGAAGAAATCCCACGTGGGTCTGACCTTCATCCGCAACAGCTCGGTCAACCACGACTCGTTCTCGGAGCGTGCCGAAAATCTGGGTGGCCTGGTTGAATTCTACCGCTCGCCTGACCGTGTTGCATGGTCGCCGACCGGTGTGAACGTTCCGGATTATCCGAAGCTGGCTCAGATCTGGTGGCAGCAGATTGGTGACGTGAACTCGGGTGCCTTTACCCCGCAGGAAGCGATGGACCGTCTGGCCGAAGAAATGGACATCACCATGGCTCGTATGCAGCGTGCAGATGAACGTGCCAATGTCTATGGCGGCTGTGGCCCGCGTCTGAACGAAGAGCAGTCGGCGGAATACTGGTATGCCAACGGTGGTGCAAAAGCTCCGCTTGAGAACGAAAAGCCGCAGGGCCAGACCGTCAACTACGACGAACTGGTTGCGCGTTGGGCTCAGCAGTAAGTGCTCCTCCCGCGCGGGCCGGTTTCTGATCGGCCCGCATGCCCCGGCCCCGCGTATGGGACTGGGGCGACATCTTCCCGGGCGCGGCTGTTGCGCCCCTATTCCCTTCGGAAAGAACCAAGATGCCACTTGAGCTAAAACAGGTGACCAAGCGTGTCGGCGGCGCGCTGCATATCAAGGAGACCTCATTGGTCCTTGAGGCGGGTCACTTTAATGTCCTGTTGGGCGCAACCGGATCGGGCAAGACCTCGTTGATCAAGATGATGGCCGGTCTGGATCCGATCGCCAGCGGTCAGGTTCTGATGGATGGTCAGGACGTGACCCGACTGAGCACGCAGAAGCGTAACATCAGTCTGGTGCACCAGTTTTTCATCAACTATCCGCATATGACGGTTTACGACAATATCGCCTCGCCGCTGAAGGTGGCTGGGATGGCGAAGTCGGAAATTCAGGGCCGGGTCGAAGAAGCTGCTGATATCTTGCAGCTTCGCCCCATGCTGAACCGTCGTCCCCACGAACTGTCTGGTGGTCAGCAGCAGCGCACCGCGCTTGCGCGTGCGATTGCCAAGGAATCCAAAGCTGTGTTCCTTGATGAGCCGTTGGCCAACCTGGATTACAAGCTCCGCGAAGAGCTGCGTGACCAATTGCCCGAGCTGTTTGCCGGACGCGGTGCTGTGGTGGTCTATGCCACCTCCGAGCCGGAAGAGGCGCTTTTGCTTGGCGGGCGCACTGCGCTCATGGAAGACGGGCGCGTGACCCAGTTTGGGGTCACAGCCGAAACCTATCGCGATCCGGCCAATGTGCGTGCGGCGCGCGTGTTCTCGGACCCGCCCATCAACACCGCCGAGATTGTCAAACAGGGCTCACGCGCGGTTCTGGGGGGCGACCTGAGCTGGGAGCTGACCGGTGAGGCCGCCAATCTAGCGGATGGTCAATATACCGTTGCGATCCGCCCGCACCATGTTTTGCCCGTGGCCGATGCACAGTGCACCGTGTCTCTATCGGGACGCGTGCAGGTGACGGAATTGTCGGGCTCGGAAAGCTCGGCGCATTTTGAGATGGGCGCAGGCAGCTGGGTATCGCTGTCCGCCGGTGTTCACCCCTATGAGGTGGGCGAAATCCACGAATTCCACATGGATCCCAAGGCGTGCTATTTCTTTGCACCCGACGGCGCCCGCGTGGCCTGAGGCAGACATGGCTAAAATTACGCTTTCAAAGCTGCGTCACAGCTACTACCCAAACCCGTCACAACCATCTGATTATGCTCTGAAAGAGATTGATCTAGATTGGAACGATGGCGGCGCCTATGCGCTGCTGGGGCCTTCTGGCTGTGGGAAATCGACCCTGTTGAACATCATTTCGGGTCTTCTTGTGCCCTCTGAGGGCAAGATCCTCTTTGATGGCCAGGACGTGACCGAACTGACGCCGGACAAACGCAATATTGCGCAGGTGTTTCAGTTCCCGGTGATCTACGACACCATGACTGTCTACGACAATCTGGCCTTCCCGCTGCGCAACCGTGGCCGTGACGAAGAAATCGTCCGCGAACGTGTGATGGCGATTGCCGAGATGTTGGAAGTCACCGACATGTTGGATCACAAGGCGGCGGGTCTTAGCCCGGACAACAAGCAGAAGATCTCGATGGGCCGGGGGCTGGTGCGCGAAGACGTCAACGTTGTGATGTTTGACGAACCGCTGACCGTGATTGACCCGCATCTGAAGTGGAAGCTGCGCTCGAAGCTGAAAGAACTGCATCAGCGCGTCAAGGCGACCATGATCTATGTGACCCATGACCAGACCGAGGCGCTGACCTTTGCGGATCAGGTTGTGGTGATGCAACTGGGTGAGATTGTTCAGATTGGCACGCCTGTTGAGCTGTTTGAGCGCCCGGCACATACCTTTGTTGGCCACTTCATTGGCTCGCCCGGTATGAACGTCATGCCCTGCGATCTGTCCGGTGGGCAGGCTCTGTTTGCAGGACACCCTGTTGCCCTGGAAGGCCCAGTTCGGGGCAATGCCAATGGCACCACCGAGATCGGAATTCGCCCGGAGTTTGTGTCGCTGGCCGAGAGCGGACTTCCCGCCACCGTGACCAAGGTCTCGGACGTGGGCCGCCACATCGTCGTCGAATGTAGCGTCGATGGCCATAAGGTGAGCGCGGTGATCGAAGGTGATGCGCCATCGAAGGGGGATGCCGTGCATCTGAATTTCCGCCAAGATCAGACCCGGCTTTATGTCGATGGCTGGTTGGCGACCGAGCCGGAGGGCACATCATGAAAACCGAAAACCAAAAGGCATGGTTCTTTGTTCTCCCCGTCCTGTTGTTGGTGGCCTTCAACGCGCTGATCCCGATGATGACGGTGGTCAACTATTCGGTGCAGGAAACCTTTGGGGACAATGTGTTCTTCTGGGAAGGCCTGAACTGGTTCCAGCAGATCCTGCGGTCTGAGCGGTTCCACGCGGCGCTGGGGCGTCAGTTTATGTTCACTGGTCTGATCCTGATCATCGAGATTCCTCTGGGCATTGCCATCGCTCTGTCGATGCCGCGCAAAGGGTTCTGGGTGCCGGTCTGTCTGGTTCTGATGGCGTTGCCGATGCTGATCCCCTGGAATGTTGTGGGGGCGATGTGGAACATCTTTACCCTGCCTGACATCGGGCTGTTGGGATACTTCCTGAACCATGTTCTGGGCATCAGCTATGACATGACCCAAGACCCGGTTGCGGCCTGGATCACCATTGTAACCATGGATGTCTGGCATTGGACCTCGCTTGTGGTGCTGCTGAGCTATGCCGGTCTGGTGTCGATCCCGGATGCCTATTATCAGGCGGCCAAGATCGATGGCGCCAGCAACTGGTCGGTGTTCCGCTTCATCCAGCTTCCCAAGATGAAGACCGTTCTGACCATCGCCATTCTGCTGCGGTTTATGGACAGCTTTAACATCTACACCGAGCCGTTTGTTTTGACCGGGGGTGGTCCGGGCAACTCGACGACGCTTTTGTCAATCGATCTGGTGAAAATCGCGCTTGGCCAGTTTGATCTGGGGCCGGCGGCGGCGATGAGCCTGATCTACTTCGCAATCACACTTTTGGTCAGCTGGCTGTTCTACACGCTGATGACCAAAGACGATCTGAACTGAGGAGGGGTCTGAGATGCAAAAACGATCCATCGTCCCTATCGTCTATATTCTCTTCCTCATGCTGCCGATCTACTGGCTTGTGGCGATGAGTTTTAAGACGACCAATGAAATTCTGTCCGGATTTTCACTGTTCCCGCAGACCTTTACCCTGGAAAACTATCGGGTGATTTTTACTGATCCAACTTGGTACTGGGGCTATATCAACTCGATCCTTTATGTGTCGATTAACACGGTGATTTCGATCGCTGTGGCTCTGCCAGCCGCCTATGCCTTTTCGCGGTATCGGTTTTTGGGCGACAAGCAGCTGTTCTTCTGGCTGCTGACCAACCGTATGGCACCGGCTGCGGTGTTCGCGCTGCCGTTCTTCCAGCTCTATTCGGCGGTCGGTCTGTTTGACACGCATCTGGCGGTGGCTCTGGCGCATTGTCTGTTCAACATCCCGCTGGCCGTGTGGATTTTGGAAGGCTTTATGGGCGGGATCCCCAAAGAACTGGATGAAACCGCCTATGTGGACGGCTATTCCTTCCCGCGCTTCTTTGCGACGATCTTTCTGCCGTCGATCAAAGCCGGTGTCGGTGTGGCCGCATTCTTCTGTTTCATGTTCTCCTGGGTTGAGCTGCTGTTGGCAAAAACCCTGACCGCAGTGGCCGCAAAACCGATTGCTGCGACCATGACAAAAACCGCGTCAAGTGCGGGCTACGAGCTTGGCCTTCTGGCCGCTGCCGGCACCTTGACCATCATTCCGGGCGCAATTGTGATTTATTTCGTCCGCAACTACATCGCCAAAGGCTTTGCGATGGGGAGGGTTTGATATGCTGAGTTGGATGGCATGGACCGTGCCGACGGCCCTCGTGTTTGTCGGGATCTTTGCGGCCATTGGGATCTTGATTGTCCTTGAGATCCGCCGCCCCGGTGGCGATGAACGTAAAGGTGCTTTGCGACTGACCACAACCCGTGGAGATCGCTTGTTCATCAGTCTTCTAGGCACGTCTTATATCTTTCTCGCCTGGCTTGGGCTGACGGATATGCTGCTTTGGACACCACTTGCACTGTCGATTGGCTGGGGTGTGTTCTGTTTCTGGAAAGTGTGACGTTTTGGGGCGTGGCGGATGCCGCGCCCCCTGACTATGTGACAGAACTATAAAATTAATAGTTCCCAAATGCGCCTTTGGCGCCTAACGTACGGCGATACCATGACGAAGCGGACCCCAAACTTGATGCGACGCAAACAGGACAAAGCTCTTTTGACCGAGGTTGAGCTCGAGTTCATGAACGTCGTTTGGGCGCTTGGCGAAGGCACTGTGCGTGAAATTCTGGCCGAGTTGAACAAGGCCCATGAACGCGCCTATACCTCTGTGGCCACGGTCCTGAAGATCATGGAACAAAAAGGGTTCCTGACGAGCCAGAAGAAAGACCGGTCGCTGGTCTATATTCCGGCTGTGCCAAAGGCTGACTATCAAAAAACAACCCTAAAAAACCTTTCGAGCAAGCTCTTTAACGGAACACCGGCGGCGCTGGTGGCACGTTTGGTGGATGACGAAGACGTCACCGATGACATGCTTGCCGAAATGCGCGCGCTTTTGGACGAAAGGTTGGGGGACCATGACCGCTGAGACCCTGCTCAACGCCTATCTTGATCTAAACCTGCTTTTGGTGGCAGGCACCTTGGTTTGGTTGGCTTTGCGATGGGGCTTGCGGCGATATGGTCTGGGGCAGGCGTTCCTGCCGCAGCTGCGTCTGTTGAACGGTCTGACGCTTCTTCTGGCGATGTCGCCAGTTCTGTTTCTCGGGCTGACCACTTGGGTAGTTGCCCATCCGCCAAACCTGTCAGACATGTTGGTGTCCCAGTACCTACAGGGTAATGTCAGCATGAGCGCGTCGCGGTTTGAAGCGCTTCTGGGCCTGCGTGAAGATTTTGTGCGCGAGATGCTCAACGCTCAGGCGCTTTGGGCGCAATTGCTTGGGTTTGTTGCAGGGTGTGGAGCGGTTGTGATGCTGGCCCACGTCGGTGTGTCGCTTGTCACATTGGTACGTACGATGCGCCGGGCCTTTCTCTGGAAACGCATCGGGCGGGTTGATCTTCTGGTCAGTGATGATTGTCGCGTGGCGTTTTCCACCCGTGGTTTGCGCCGCCGCTATATCGTTTTGCCCTCGGGGCTGTTGCAGTCACCCAAAGACCTGCAGTTGACCATCGCGCATGAACTGCAGCATTTCCGTCAGAAAGACGTGGAATGTGAAGTTCTGCTTGAGCTTCTGCGCCCGCTGTTGTTCTGGAACCCGGCCTTTTATGTGTGGCGGCATCATGTGCGGCACCTGCGTGAATATGCCTGTGATCAAGCATTGATGGCGCGTCGGGGCTTTGATGCACGCGCCTATTGCGAGTGTCTGATCCGGGCCTGTGAAGGCGCGATGCAGAGATCGGTTTTCTTTGCGCGAACTCCTTCGGTTGCCCTTGTTGATCGCCGCGAAATCCGCCGCAGTTCGACCCTTCAGAACCGCATTCTTGCGGTGACCGAGGACAACCCCAATCTGGGGAGCAAGACCACTTGGATGTTGATCTCTGGTCTGTTGATCGGCGCGGTTCTGACCACCAATCTGATTGTGCAACGCCCGAGCGATTGGAGCCACGATCGCATCATGTTGTCGACCATCGTCAATCTGGAACGGATGGCCAATCGGAGTGACGCCGCCAGCAGCCCATTTCAGGGTGGATTTGTCACATCCATCACGGAGTGACGGCAGGTCAGAACACCGGCAGCGGCGCATCCTGTTTGGTCTGATCCATGACAATCTGGCTATGCACTCGTGACACAACGGGATGCGCCAGCAAAACCTCATGAATCAGCGCATTTAGGGCAATCAAATCCGGGCACCAGACCCGCAGCAGATAGTCTGCTTCGCCGGTCATGGTCCAGGCGGAGGTTACTTCGGGGCGGGTGTGGAGGAGACGTGCAAAGCTTTGGCCCTGTTCCTTGCCATGTCGCGCCAGTTGTACCTGAACAAAAGCCTGAACCTGAAGCCCAAGTTTCGCAGGATCCAATCGCGCGCGATAACCCTGGATCAACCCGCTGTCTTCGAGCCGCTGACGGCGCCGGTTGGCCTGACTTGGCGACAGGTTGAGAATGTCCCCGAGTTCCTGTGCGGTGGTTTGGCCGTTCTTTTGCAGAACACTCAACAAAGTGATGTCAGTCGGATCAAGCATGCTAAAATTTAGCATGGATGCGCTAGAAATGGCAATATTGGCGCAAAATAATAGGGTGGGGCAGGGGCTTTGCGCAGAATGCGCATGAGCAAAAAGATACACTTGGGGTGAGACTTATCAGGAGGACACGCCATGGGACCGTTCCCACATAACGCCCCGCAAGCCACCATCACCCCGGAAAACCCAGCAGGCACCGATGGGTTCGAGTTCGTCGAATTTGCGCACCCCGATCCCCAAGAGCTGCGCGACCTCTTTGGCAAAATGGGTTACGAGCATGTTGCCAATCACAAAAGCAAAGCGGTGGAGCTCTGGCAGCAGGGCGACATCACCTATATTCTGAACGCTGAGCCAGGCAGCTTTGCCGCGCGTTTTGTCGAGGAGCATGGCCCCTGCGCCCCGGCCATGGGCTGGCGCGTGGTCGATGCTCAGAAAGCCTTTGACCATGCCGTTGCCCAGGGCGCCGAGCCTTATGATGCTGAGGACAAAACCCTTGAGTGGCCTGCGATCAAAGGCATTGGGGGCAGTCTGATCTATTTCACGGATCAGTATTATGACACCTCCCCCTACAATGAAGAGTTTGAGTGGATCGCCCAATCGAAGCCGCGTGGTGTTGGGTTCTATTACCTCGATCACCTGACCCACAATGTTTTCAAAGGGAATATGGATCAGTGGTTTAAGTTCTACGGCAATCTGTTCAACTTCAAGGAAATCCGCTTTTTTGACATTCAGGGTAAGTTCACCGGGCTGCTCAGCCGAGCGCTGACCTCGCCCTGTGGTCGGATCCGCATTCCGATCAACGAGGACCGCGGCGAGACTGGTCAGATTGTCGCCTATCTGAAGAAGTACAAAGGCGAAGGGATTCAGCATATCGCCGTGGGCAGTGAGGGGATCTACGACTCCACCGACGAGATCTCAGCGCGAGGCATCCGCTTTATGCCGGCACCTCCGAAAGCCTATTACGAGCTGAGCCACGACCGGGTGCAGGGCCATGATGAGCCGATGGATCGGATGCAGAAACACGGCATTTTGATCGACGGCGAAGGTGTGGTGGATGGCGGTGAAACCAAGATCCTTCTGCAGATTTTTTCCAAGACCGTCATCGGCCCGATCTTCTTTGAGTTTATCCAGCGCAAAGGAGATGACGGCTTTGGTGAAGGCAATTTCAAAGCATTGTTTGAATCGATTGAGCGTGAGCAGATCGCCAATGGCGAGATCACCGCAGCTGAATGAGGGGGACGGGGTGACGCTCGCCTGCGGCCTCGCCCCACCCGCCGTCCCGCAAAGTGAAAAGCCCCGGTTTTGTCCGGGGCTTTTTTGCAATCAGCTGCGTGGCATTTTCAGCGTCACGTTGCGTCCGCTTTTGGTATAGCGCAGTTCGGATTCGGAAATTGTCGCCACCCGTCCGCCATCCAACCGGTCGCCGATCTTGACCTTCTGGTAGCGCCCGTTTGGAAGACGCACCAAGGCCCGCCGATTGGAGGGTGTGCCAAAGACACCGATCAGATTGATCTTATTGAGGTTGATGGCGTTGTTGACCGTTGCGGCGCGGCTCACGCTTGCGCCAGATGGGATGCTGGGCGTCACGGTGCGTGGCGCCACGGAGGCGGTTTGCACCGGCTGGGGTGCTTTTTCCGCGCGGTCTACAATCGCTGCCATATTGCGCGGGCGACCAACCGGGATAAGCGAGCGTGACACCGCCAAAGCGGTGGCTTCTGGGGCTTCTTCGACCGCAACTTCCTGTTCCGTGCGGGGGCGTAGTACCGGACGGATTGCCCCGAGCTCGGCGATGGAAATGCCGCCATGGGTGGCCCGTTCACGCTGTTCGATCAGATCGGAAGGGCGTGCCTGAGGGCGGAATGCTGCAAGCGACGCAGTGTTTGCGGCCTGGCTCGGATCAGCCAGAGTTGGCACAGGAGGGGCGCCGCGTAGCGGGGGCACCACGGGTGGCGGGCCGGTGAAGACGCGAAACCCATCCGGTGTCACAGCCCCCTCGGGCGTGGCGCGGACCAGACCGCGGCTGTCGATGTCAAAGGTCACACCAGCGGGGGGCGGAAGCCCGGGATTGGCAATCTGCGGGTCAGCGACAAAATTCTGTGGGTTGGGCAGGGCCACCGCATCAGAGCCCTGAACCTTGGGGTCGATGGAGGCGATATAGAGAGAGTCGACCTCATCCAAGGGCAGATTGTGCGGTTCCGCAGGGGCACGTTGCCAGACGCCGGTTGCCGCATAGGTGGCCGCGGCTTCTTCTGGGGTTAGGGCGCGCAGGGGTGCAGGTGACGGCAGTGCGGCCAAGGGAGGTGTCAGATCCTCTCCGGTGCTGAGTGAGGCGAGTTGAACCTCTTCAGAGGGGGCGGGATCTGGAACGTTTGTCGCGACTGCCGCAGTTGCGGGGGGCGCAACCGGGGTAGGTTGGGCTTGTGGAACACCGGTGTCGGCGATCTCAACGTCGGATTTGCCTTTGAAGAGGCCCGCGACACCCTCGTCTAAAAAGACAGTGGCCCAGGCCGCGATCCCGACAAGGAACAGCAATAGCCCGGCCGTGAGCATGAGCCCGAGGAAACGCGGTTTGCCACCGACAGGGGGGCGGTTTCGGGCGCCAAATACAGTGAATTTTTCGCTCTCATCTTCGAGCTTGAGAGCGGGCGCCGTGTCGGCGATGGGCTCCGCTTTGGCTTTTTTGCGAAACCCGGCCAAGGCCTTATCTGCGCGAGAGGCGGATTCTGAGCGCAGCTTTTCAATCGGAGGAGCCGTCTCCGCAGGTGTAGCGCCCGGCACTTCCGAGATGTGGAACGCCTTCTTGACGGGTTTGATCCGCGCCAGAGGTGTCATGCCGGAGGCAGCTGTCTCTGTTGGCTTGGCGGCCGATGGTTTTGCGGCTGCGGGCGTTTGGGGCGCCGGAGGTGGCGGCGCGACGGGTTTGCTGGGCGCCTGTACAGGTTTTGCTGCGCTCGAGCTTGCTTTTTTTTGCGCAACCAAATTTTGACGCGCCGCTGCTGCGGCCGCCGCAGCGCGGGCGGCGGTATCGAAATCCGCTTTGGGTTCAGGCGCGGATGTGACCGAAGGCGCTGGAGGGGTGGGTTCGGCTTTGTCAGGTCCTAGCTCAAGCGGGCGGGGCGCCGGGGGCACCGCGTCGCGTCGCGCACGCAGCTGGCTGAAGTCCGCCATGGGCGATGTCTGTTCCGGCGGTGTCGCGGAAAAGACGTCGGAAAAGCTTTTGGGAGGCGTGTCGAGATCCGAAGAGGGGTCTACAGATGTCGCGCGTGGTGGCGACACCGGCTGATCCGCAGAAACTGTAGGCGCAGGAGGGATTTCCGGGGCAGGCTCTGCCGCTGCGGGTGCTTCGACAGGGGCTTCTTTGGGGATGTCCTGAGGTGCCTCGTCCAGCGCCGCCGCGAGTTTGCTTTCGAACTCGTCGTTGTCGAGGCCCGCACCAACGGTGCTGGCGAGGTCATCCAGATCGTCAAGAATGTCGAGGGTTTTGTTGGTTGCAACAAGACCCTCGATAGACGAGCTTTCCGACGTCTGAGATTGCTCTGGCGTTGGCCCAAAGGGGTCTTCTCCTGGTAGAAGCACCGGCTGTGGCTCGGGGCGCGGTGGGGCAATCTGGTGCAATTCAAGATGGTCGATACCAAGATCAAGCTGCTCTTGATCGTCCTGAGCGTCGGATTCAGGTTCGGTAGCCGCGGCAACCGACGGCTCAATTTCTTCCTGAGAGGCCTCGGGTTCTGGTGAAGACCCTAACGCGGGCTCTTCAGCTGCGTCCTCGACCTGTGGTGCGGCAGCTTCAGACACGGGAGCTTCAGCAGCGGCTTCAGGTTCGGGTGTTGTCTCAGGCTCAACGTTTGCTTCAGGCTCGGGGGTTGAGGTGGGTTCGGGGTCTTTAACGGGCTCCGGGTCGGGCGCAGGCGATGCCAATACGGCCAGAGGAGTGAGCGCCTCGGCATCCGCCGGATAAATCTCAAACGGGGCGTCGGGGCGCGCAGGATCAGGGCCGAGCCAACTGACGGATCCCCCAAAGAAGACCACGCCTTCAAATGCGCCTTCGGGGGCAAGCGCCAGAAAGCTAACCGGATCAAAGCCATGCTGGCGGACAAAACCTTCGGCCTCGTCAAGGGTTTCGCGGGCGACGGCAGCAATCATGCGCTGGCGGCCAATGGCGACGTGATCGTAAACCAGATCCTCGACGTCATAGGGCGTTGCGCCATCCAGTGCGTCGCGCACGGCGCGGTCTTTGAAACGGGGGCGCCCGGAGGGGTCCGGGATATCCAAATAGCGAATTTGCTCGTTCGGGATGATCAAGCCCACCTGAGCCCCGGTGGGGTCAAGCGTCTGCGCCTGCTGTCGCAGAGCATTAACGTCGCCGGTCAGATCGGCGCTGTCCAAGGGGACATCCGCAAGCTTTGCCCAGCCACGAGGGGTCTGGCGCAGCAAGCCGATGCCGTCGAACGAAAGAAGGAGCGCAAAATTTGGTACCATGGCGCGGGTTTTACCAGTCCTGCAAAAGTGATGGGAGTCCCAAGCCCCGTTGCGCCAAGTATACAGCAAGTCTTTGCCGACGAAAAGAAACGTCAGGTTAATCTGACTTGCGATATGGGCTGTTCAGGGCGATTTTTCACACCAGACCACACGTTTCAGGAGAGATAGAATGCGATTTTTAGCAATTGTCACCGCAGTTGTGATGAGCACCGCCGCCTATGCCGAGTCGGTTGCAACCATGACTGTCGGGGGATCGGCGCGTGTGCAATCGGTGCCGGATATGGCGACAGTGACACTTGGGGCGACCTTTCGGGACAAAAACGCCGTTGAGGCGATGAATGCGACTTCCGACGCATTGGAGGCGATCATGACGCGCCTTGGGGCCCAGAATATTGAGGCTCGGGACATTCAGACTTCTTCGCTGTCATTGCGTGAGGATCGCCGTTGGGACAACCAGCGCGACGAAGAGGTGTCCGAGGGATTTGTTGCTTCGAACCAGCTGCGGGTTCGTGTGCGCGATCTCGATACATTGAGCGACGTTCTGGCGGCGGCACTGTCCGATGGAGCCAACACCCTGAGCGGGCTGCAGTTTGCAAACTCTGATCCGAGTGCCGCCGTTGATGAAGCCCGCAAGCTGGCGGTGGCCGATGCCTTTGCCAGAGCCGCGCTTTATGCCGAGGCCGCGGGGGTTGAGCTTGGCCCGGTCCTGTCGATCAGTGACGTTGCTGCGCCGCAGGGCGGGTTTATGGCGGAGGCGCCGGTGATGTTGGAAGCCGCGCGCAGCGTGCCCGTGGCCGCGGGCGAAATCGAAACCGGAGCTTCGGTCACCGTGGTGTTCCAGATTAAGTAAAGCGACAAGAAATCGAAGCCTTTTGCATTGATGCGTCAAAGCAATGGCTCCCGAAGATTACTTCGGGAGCCATTTTTGGGGTTCTGATGGTTCACTCAGTCCTTTGGAGAAGCCGAGGATCGTATGTGCCACCGATCAGGGTTACTCTGGGACGTAGCGGGGATAGGTTGATTTGCTGGCCTGCGCGAACTCCAAGTCGATCTCAGCGCTGGCAAAGGGCGTGTCAGCGTCGGTTGTCGCCAGAACATTGCCTTCCGGATCGATGATCCAGCTCAAACCGCCAAGGTCAGGGCCTGCACCTTTGGGAGCCCATAAGTTGGACGACAGGCAATAGGCGCCGGAGCAGACAGCCGCCGCCTGACCACCCGCCAACCATTTGTCGACTGAGGCATGTGGCGTGGCGCGGGGTACACAGAGCAGATCAACCCGTGAGGCCGCATAGTGGCGGGCCCATTCAAAGAACCACATCTCGGTGCAGATCTGGACGCCGAGACGCATTCCCAACACGCGGGCGACATCAAATTGCTTTGCACCGCGATCATACCATGTGTGCTCATAGTATCCCGGCTCATCCGGGAGATAGTATTTTTCATGCAGCGCCGAGGCGGCGTCTGTTTCCGCTGACCAGACATAGGCCTGATTGCGCCGGCTTCCGGCGGCATTGACAATTGGGCGCGTGCCCATGGCGCCAGCAACCCCAAAGCTTGCGAGACCGGCGATGTGGTGATCATGCGCCGCGACGGCCTGATCCCAGCGGTCGGCATCCGGTGTTTTGTCCGCCGCCAGCCAGTCGGAAAACCCCATTTCAGGGAGCAGGAGAAAATCACTTTTTTCCGATTTGATGTGGTCTTTCAGGCCAGAGATGTAGTCTTCGAGCGCGGAGGCGCGCGGATCAATCTGGCAAACGGTTACTTTCATTGATGTGTCTCCAACTGCGGTCCGTTCACTCTGCGTGGAAAATTTCTGGCGAAATAGGTGGAAATTGCTAGGATTTCGCTTGAAAAGTGGCGAATCTCTAGACGGAATTAGCTAATCGGCAGGAGGCGCATGGACGACACAGATCGGGAATTGCTGAGGTTGCTCAGTTTGGATTCGCGCCGTTCCGCGGCCGAACTTGCACGGAGTTTGGATGTGTCACGTGCGACCGTGCAAAACCGGATTGACCGGTTGGTCTCCAATGGCACCATCAAACGCTTTACGCTTGAGCTGGGGATCCATTCGGAGCAGGCCTTTATCGAAGCCTTGGTTCTTGTCTCTTTGAAACCGGGCGACAGCCGACGGATCATTGATCATCTCCAGCGCATTCCCGAGGTGGAGAGCCTCAGCAGTGCCAATGGCGCCTATGATCTGATTTTGGAGCTTCGGGTGTCATCGCTTCAGCTGTTGGACCGCATTTTGCAGGACATCCGTCGCATGCCGATGATTGCCGAAACCAACAGTAGTATTCGCCTCAATCGCTTTAGTTAGATCTCAGGCGGATTTGGTTGAATAGGCCGGAGGGGTGTGCCCTCCGACCAATTGTTTTGGTGCCAAGATCAGACGTCTTTGTAGCTGATCTCTCTGGTGTCGGCGCCTGTGCCGACTTTTTCACGGCGTACGATCAGACGGTTGAGCGCCTGAATATAGGCTTTGGCCGAGGCCACAACGGTATCAGTATCCGCAGATTGGCCGGTGGCAATCACGCCGTCCTCTTCCAGACGGACCGACACAGTGGCCTGCGCATCTGTGCCAGCGGTCACGGCGTTCACTTGGTATAGCTGTAACCGTGCGGTGTTGGGATGTAATTCGCGAACCGCTTTAAAGGTGGCGTCGACTGGGCCGTCACCTTTGGAAGTGGCGGTCACATCTTTCCCGTTGATCTCCATCTCCAGCTCGGCTTCGGCCTGACCGCCGGTGCCGCAGACAACCTTGAGATTGACCAATTGCAGGTGATCGGATTCCGCCCCTGTGTCGGACACCAGCGCAAGAACATCATCGTCAAAGACCTCTTTCTTGCGGTCGGCCAGATCTTTGAAGCGGACAAAGATATCTTTGAGCTGGTTATCTCCAACCTCAACCCCAAGCTCTTTCAGCTTGGCTCGCAAAGCGGCGCGGCCCGAGTGTTTGCCAAGCGGAAGCGAGGTGCCGGCAATGCCTACGTCTTCGGGGCGCATGATCTCAAAGGTTTCGGCGTTTTTCAGCATGCCGTCCTGATGGATGCCGCTTTCATGCGCAAAGGCGTTTTTGCCGACGATGGCTTTGTTGAACTGCACAGCAAAGCCCGACACGCTGGCGACGCGACGTGAGATGTGCATGATCTTTTTGGTGTCGATGCCGGTGTCAAACGGCATGATATCGCCACGCACTTTCAACGCCATGACCACCTCTTCCAAGGCAGTGTTGCCGGCGCGTTCGCCCAGACCGTTGATGGTGCATTCGATCTGACGGGCGCCGCCTTCAACGGCGGCCAGCGAGTTGGCGGTCGCCATGCCAAGGTCGTTGTGACAGTGGGTGGCAAAGATGATCTCGTCTGCGCCTGGCACCGTTTCGATCAGGCGCTTGATCAGATCGGCGCTTTCACGCGGGGCGGTATAGCCCACGGTGTCGGGAATATTGATGGTGGTCGCGCCTGCTTTGATAGCGATCTCAACCACGCGGCAGAGGTAATCCCATTCGGTGCGGGTCGCATCCATCGGCGACCACTGAACATTGTCCACCAGATTGCGGGCATGGGTCACGGTGTCGTGGATCCGCTCGGCCATTTCATCTTGGGTCAGGTTGGGAATGGCACGGTGCAGCGGCGAGGTGCCGATAAAGGTGTGGATGCGCGGCTTGGCGGCTTTGCGCACGGCCTCGGCACAGCGATCGATGTCATTGAACTGGGCACGGGCGAGACCACAGATGACCGAGTTTTTTGACCGCTCGGCAATTTCGCTGACAGCGCGGAAATCGCCCTCGGAGGCAATGGGGAAACCGGCTTCGATGATGTCGACACCCATGTCATCAAGAAGCTCGGCAATTTCGAGCTTTTCATCATGGGTCATAGTGGCCCCGGGAGACTGTTCGCCGTCACGGAGGGTGGTGTCAAAAATAAGCACACGATCTTTGGTCATGGCGTGGATCCTTACTTAGATATGCGGTTTGGGGGCTGGAGCGCGGTCGCTGTCCCCGGAATTGGGTTCGCCTTTGGGTTCAATCAAAAGCACTTTGACCTCGTGTTCGGCACGTGGACGGTGGACTACGCCCGCGGGCACCACCACCAGTTCACCAGCCGAAAAGGTCACGGATTCATGGGCGTCATACTCCATGGTGACTTCGCCTTCGAGTACGAGAAAGAAGTCGTCCGTGGTGTCGTGTTTGTGAAAGGGGTATTCCCCCTGAAATTTCACCACCATGATATCGTTGTCATTGTAGTTCGCCACCACATGGGGATCCCAGTGGGTTGAAAATTGGGCCAGTTTATCTGCTAGATTCACCTTATGCATGGCGCACTCTCCTAAGTCTGATGTGGGGTACCGGCGCGAGACATCTCCTCTGAGCACGCGCGCCGTATCAGGCCACGCTCAGAGGCCAATTAGGAGTAGGTCGATGCCACGCGCAAAGGGCGCCGGAAGGCGCGCATCATTGGCGATATGTGTCTGCATCAACATAGGGCGCACTATACCCCCCTAATTCGAAATGAAAACCCCCTGTCGCAAGCGAATTTTTACCCGTTAACCGGCTAGGTCTTTGCCCGACCGCTGTCCTGAGGCATAGTGCGCCTAAGGCAAGGCAAACAGGGCACAAACATGATCCGTCAGCTGATTTTCTTGGTGGCACTTATTCTCCCGGTGGGGGCTGTGGCCGAACGTGATGCAACCAAGGTTTATATGTTTGGCAATTCACTGGTGCATCATCTGAGTGAAGACGAAGATCACACCAATGTGCCCTATTGGCTGGGCCAGATGGCACGGGCAGATGGTCGGGCGCTTGGGGTGGATGGCAGTTGGGGCTTTACCCGTGATTACGGCAAAAGCCTTCCTCCTACGCCAAACTGGTCGTTTGATGGGGTAAAGCGGGTCTGGCGCAGCGGCGACTTTGGCGATGCAGGGTTTGATGCGATGATTCTGACCCCGACAAATTTCATTCAGTATCAGGCGCCGGATAAACCCTATTATGACGATCCGGACGCTACACCGCTGCAGGCGCTACAAAAGGTGAGCAATTGGGTTGAGCGCACCTCTCCGGATACGCGACAGTTCATCTATGAGGGCTGGGCGGATATGGAAGGGAAAATTCGCTCATTTCCTCCCGGAAACCGCCGTCTCAATCGGTATTACCGATTCAATCAGGGGGAATACCACGATTGGTATGTGGATCTGGTCGAGCGGATGAACCGGGACAATCCGGCGGCGGATGTGCGGTTGCTTCCTGTTGGCTCGATCCTGACCCAGATCATTGGTCGTGGTGGTCTTCTGGAAGATCTGGATGTGACCGACCTGTTCACCGACGATGCACCACATGGCACCGCAACCACCTATCTGTTGGCGGCGATGATCACGTATTCGGCGCTTTACGATGTGCCGCCTCCGGCAGGGTTCAAACCACCCGTCCAAGCAATCCATCCCGAACTTGCAGAGAAATACGGTGAGGTCGCCTCGGCCATCTGGGCGGCGATGCCCGAGGTGCAGGCGCTGAACACCGCCGTGGAACAGGCGCAGCGCGTGGTGGCCGCTGCGGCTCAGGCCGAAGATCTGCCCAAACGACAGCCCGTGGCCCTGCCGCCAAAAGGTGTGCGCCCCGAAGGGATCCCGGCGATGGGTATGGGGCTGCATACGATTGCCGACTGGTCCACGCAGCAGCCTTTTCTGGATCTGATGAAAAGCGCACGGCCCTGGGTGGGGCATTTGCCCGGCCAATGGGGCGCGGTCACAACCGAGCAACTGCGCGCCAATGGGCATCTGGACGAAAATGGGTGGCCCTTAAGCCTTCCCAGTGGCGCCGAGGCCATCGAAACAGTTTTTTTGACCGAGCAAAACCCGGATAACAGCGCGTTGCGCGGGCGTTACATCGTGACCTACGACGGACAGGCCGAGGTGCGCATGACCGGCCGAGCCAAGCGGGTGCGCTATGCGCCGGGTCGTATCGATTTCACCTATTCCCCCGGAGAAGGGATTGTCGGACTGCGTATCAGTGCGCTGCCTGACCGGGATCAGATCCGCAACATCCGCATTCTGCGTGAGGATCAACAGCAGCTTTATGATGCGGGTGAAGTTTTTAATCCCGATTGGCTGGCTCGGGTGCAGGATGTGCGCGCCCTGCGGTTTATGGATTGGATGCAGACCAACGGGAGTACCATCACACGCTGGGAAGATCGTCCGCGTCTTGGCGATGCAACCTGGGTGCAGTGGGGGGTTCCGGTTGAAGTGATGGTGCAGTTGTCAAACCGCGTAGGTGCAGATCCTTGGTTCAACATGCCTCACGCGGCTGATGACGCCTATATTCAGCGCTTTGCCGAAGAGGTGCGCGACACGCTTGATCCGCGATTGAAGGCCTATGTCGAATATTCGAACGAGGTCTGGAACTGGGTGTTCCCGCAGGCGGATTGGGCCAAACAGCAGGCCCTGTCACTTTGGGGCGAAAGCTCATCCGGGTGGTTGCAATTCTACGCGCTCCGGGCAGCGCAAACCTCTGAGATCTGGAGTGACGTATTTGGTGCTGAGGGCTCGGATCGGCTTGTAAGAGTGATTTCAACCCAAACCGGATGGCCCGGATTGGAAGAGAATATTCTGACTGCGCCTTTGGCCTATCTGAAGCTCGGATATCTGCCGCAGGAGGGATTTGATGCCTATGCGGTGACGGGATATTTTGGGTATGAGATTGGCAGCGAGGAAAATGCGGCCAAACTGCAGGGATGGTTGGATCAATCCGAAGAACTGGCCACCAAAGCCGGAGAAGAGCAGGGGCTACGCCGTGTAGCCCTGCGCGAATTTGTCAAAAAGGCACGGTTTGAAGCGGCGATTGCGCCGGTGACACTTGAGCTTGAACAAGGATCCTTGCGCGAGCTGACGCAGGAACTTTTCCCCTACCATGCGGGTGTGGCCGAGAAAGCCGGCCTGCAGATGGTTATGTATGAAGGGGGCACACATATCTTGGGTCACGGTGCGCTTTCAAACGATGACCGGGTGCGCGATTTTATGGTGCATTACAATTACACCCCGGAAATCGCCAAGCTGTACGAGGTTCTTTTTGCGGCCTGGGCACAATCCGGGGGCACGATGTTTACGGCCTTTGTTGATGTGGCTCCGGCGTCTAAGTGGGGCAGCTGGGGCGCCTTGAGGCATCTTGAGGATGACAACCCGCGTTGGGATATGGTGATGGCCTTTAATGCCTCTGGTCCGAATGGCTGGGAAGCTCGCGACCCGCAGGCCTTTGAAAATGGTGTGATCCTGTCAAAGAGCGGCGCCAATCAGCGTCTCGAAGGCACCCCGCATGAAGATGTCTTGCTGGCGGGTGCGGGGAATGACACGCTGATCAGCGCTGGCGGCGATGACCTGCTGCATGGGGGCGATGGGTTGGATCGGGCGGTGCTGCCCGGTGCTCGGACAGCCTATCAGTTTAGCCGCAAGAACGGAGTTGTGACCGCAGCAGGGCCATTGGGCACGGTCCGCTTGACCGCGATTGAAACACTGTCATTTGAAAAAGCCCCCGAAGAGACGCTTGATACCGCCGGTCTATGACGGGGTGGTCTCAGATTTCAGGCGCTGAATTTCTGAGACAAGCGTCTGGGCGGTGTGCTCAGATTTATAATAAGTCTCAATATGGGTGCGGCCCGCGTCTGAGAGGCGCAACAGCGCGTCGGGATCATTGGCCAAAGACCGGATGGTGCGTGACAACATGCCCGGATTGCGCGGTTCAACCAGATAGCCTGTGACGCTGTCTTCGATCAGCTCGCGAACACCCCCTGTATCGGCGCCAAGTGTCGGAACTCCCATGGCCATGGCTTCCATATAGGCGACGCTGAGATGGTCGTTTCGCGGGACAAGCACAAACAGATGGGCTTCGTCCAGTTTGGCTTTGATGGTGCCGGATTTTAGCGCGCCCAACAGTTTGACATGTTCGCTCAGGCGCAGCTTTTTGATCTGAGCTTCGAGCGTCTCACGGGTTGAACCCGATGCCGCGTCACTGGTCCCTGCTATCTCAACGCGGACATCTACACCTTGATCCAGAAGCTGACGGGTGGCGGACAGCAGATCTTCGTGACCAGCACCGTCAGTGAATTGACCACATGAGAACACCTGCAAGGGGCGACCAGCTTCAGGAGGCATATAGGGCGCGCTGCGCAGGTACTGTGTGGTGTCGACGCCCATCGGTCGCACCAAAATCCGATCGGGGAGAGACTCGGGAAGCGCATTGCTGGCCTCGGTCAGCAAGCGATGGGTGACAGCCGTCACAAATCCGGCGTGCCCCCATTTCAACCGTTGCGCCGAGCCACTGTGCGCCAGCGGCAGATGTTGGGTCAGCGAATAGCGAGGCGCACCAAGGTGATGGGCGATGTACGCGATCAGTGCGGCCCGGCCACAGGAATGCACATGGATGTGGTCAAGCCTATGATGGCGCGCGCATTTTGCCAGATGTTGGGCGGCACCCAGAGCAGTCAAGCCGTCCCGCAAAAAGGCAGGGCCTTCACGCAGCGCCCACCGTAGAAGTCCTTTGGACAGCAGTCGAGACAGAGCGACAATGGGCGAGATGGGGTTGAATGAGCTTAAAACCGTGGTTCGACTGGCGGCCTGTGCGGTCCAATCCTGAGCGATCTGGGTTTTGGCGGGCTTGCGTGGTGTGAAAACATGGACGTCATGACCCATCGCTTCCAACGCTTGGATTTCGCGCCAAAAGACATCATGAGTTTGTCCCGGAAATTGCGGGACGATATATCCAATTCGCAAGCGTTGCGACACGTGAGCAGCCTTGAAGGTTCGAGCAGCCCGTCTCCCCCGACGGTTGTCCAAACTATTCCTGTGCTTTTCATTCTTTGGCCATAGTTAACTGGCATCTAGCCTTTGATCATGATTGTATTTTTTCTAGGTGTGGCCTCGAAGGTACGGGTCGTTCAACTATGCGTGAGGAAGCCACCATGCGGGCCAGTGTGATCTTGCCAGCAAGCAATGAAGCAAAGCTAATCGGCGATTGCCTGTTGGCCGTGCTGGGCTCGGAGTGGCCGCAAGGGGGGGCGCTTCAGGTGATTGTTGTGGCAAATGGCTGTCGCGACGCAACCGCCGATGTGGCGCGCGGGTATTTCGACAGATTTCAAGCCCGTGGCTGGCAACTGGATGTCATTGATCGACAGCTCGGAGGCAAACTGGCAGCGCTGAATGACGGAGACGCAGCGGCTTTGGCGCCACTGCGGATTTATCTCGATGCGGATGTGACTGTGGATGCCGGGTTGCTCTGGAGCCTGGTGCAGGCGCTTGAGGTGGAACAGCCCTGCTATGCCAGTGGGGAAGTGCGGATCACGGCCAAGGGCTGGTTCAGTCGGGCCTATGCGCGGATCTGGCGGCAGGTGCCGTTTATGCGCAGTGGTGTACCGGGGTGCGGCGTGTTTGCCGTCAATGCCGCAGGGCGCGCGCGCTGGGGTGAGTTTCCTGCGATTATTTCGGACGATACCTTTGTCCGGCTTAGTTTTGCGCCAGAAGAACGGATCGGGGTTGAACCGGGGTACGATTGGCCGATCGCCGAGGGGTTTGCGACCCTGGTCAAGGTGCGGCGACGGCAGGATGTTGGGGTGGAAGAGGTCATGGCGCGCTATCCCGAATTGCAGCGCAACGACGATAAGTCCCCGTTTCCCATGAGCGAAAAACTGGGCATAGCTCTGCGGGATCCTCTGGGGTTTGTCATCTATACCGCTGTGGCGGTGATGGCGAAACTGACCCGGAGCAAGACGCAGGACTGGAGCCGCAGCAGATGAGCGCAATGACCCGATTGCAGGGCAATTCTCTCGCCGCCCGCGCCACGCGATCCGCGTTATTGACCGTGGGTGGGTTTGGCTTTGCCCAGGCCTTGCGTCTGGCATCCAATCTCATTTTGACTCGGTTGCTGTTCCCTGAGGCCTTTGGCCTGATGGCCTTGGTTTTGGTCTGGTTGATGGGGTTGGGGTTGTTTTCCGACGTCGGGATCACCCCTTCGATCTTGCATAGCAAACGAGGCGATGATCGGGATTTCCTCAACACCGCCTGGACGATGCAGATCATCCGTGGGGTTGGCCTCTGGATCACAGCCTGTCTTTTGGCCTTCCCTATGGCCTGGGTCTACGATGAGCCGATGCTGACCCAGATTTTGCCGGTGGCGGCCTTGCTGCTTTTGTTCAACGGGTTTCGCCCCACCCGCATGATCACCGCCAACAGGCACCTGAATTTGGGCCGCCTGACCCTGTTGGAAGCCGCGGTTCAAGTGGTTGGTGTGTCTTCTGGTGTGATCCTTGCGGTGCTGACGGGATCGATCTGGTCTCTTGTGGCGGCAGGGGTCATTGGGGCAGCGGCAGAACTGGTGATTTACGGGCTGTTTCTTCCCGGTGAACGCAATCGTTTGCGCTGGGAGCCGAAAGCCGTGAAAGAATTGTTCTCTTTCGGAAAATGGATGTTTCTGTCGACCGCCTGCGGGTTCTTTTTCCTTCAGGCGGACAAGTTGCTGATTGGTAAGTTTATCCCGTTGGATGCCTTTGGGGTCTATAATATTGGCTTCTTTCTCGCTGCCTTCCCGATGATGTTGGGCACAATGGTGACGCAAAAGGTGTTGATCCCGATTTACCGCGAAGCCCCTCCACGCGAGAGCCGAGCCAATTTTCTCAAGCTGCGCAAAATGCGGTTTCTGGCGTCGGCGGCCCTTATCCCGATGGTGGGCATCTTTGCACTCTTGGGGGTTTGGATCGTTGGGGTTCTCTATGATCCGAGATACGTCAACGCAGGGGCTGTGGTTGTGGTTCTGGCCTGTGCCCAGATCCCGGCGATCCTTGTGCTGACCTATGATCAGGCCGCTTTGGCGGCAGGGGATTCCAAACGGTTCTTCGTTCTGTCCGCAGTCCGGGCGGTGGTTATGGTTGTGTGTCTTCTTGTCGGTTTGCAATCCGGAGGGCTGCTTGGCGCACTTGTAGGGCAGGCTGTGGCCTATCTGGTGATCTACCCCGGTGTGGTCTGGCTGGCGCGCCACATGGGGGCTTGGGATCCCCTGCATGATGCTGTGTTTGCCTTGATTGGGTTGCTTCTGACGGCTTTGGCTTTGGGGGTGAACTGGTCTCACATTATGGCGCTTGCGGAACAAACAGGGGGCTAGTGAGGCCTAAATTTCCGTGCAATTTGAAGACAGTGCTGTCAAAAATGCCTAAATTGTTTACACTTGCGCAACAATAAGGCGTGATAGCCTTTTGAACGCGGGGAATACCCTATGGATACCTAAAAATCGCCCCATTCCCGGCGCACCCTGATGACAGGGTATCTTGGTGCGAGAAGGTGAGTGATTCATGACGGCTGACAAGCAGACAATTGGCGAGACTGATATTGCAATCGTGGGGATGGCTGCGCATCTGCCCGGGGCTGCGGATATCTCGACCTATTGGCGCAATCTGCGGGATGGTGTCAGCTCGATCCGCCGTCTGAGCGATGCAGAATTGACCGAGGCCGGTGAAGACCCCGGTCTGCGACGCCACCGCGATTATGTGCCGTTCGCCGCACCTTTGGATGATTTTGACCTGTTTGACGCCGAATTCTTTGGATTCTCCCCCAAAGAAGCCGCGATTATGGACCCCCAGCACCGCCAGTTTCTGGAAACCGCCTGGGAGGCGCTGGAAAACGCCGGGCAGGTGCCTGAAAACTTTCCCGGGCAAGTGGGTGTTTTTGCAGGCTGCGGAATGGGCAGCTATTTCTATTTTAATGTCTGTTCAAATCCGGATCTGGTGGAAAACACGGGAATGTTCCTGTTGCGCCATACCGGCAATGACAAGGATTTCATGACAACCCGTCTGAGCCATGTTCTGGATCTGCACGGGCCGTCGATCAATCTTCAAACCGCCTGCTCCACCTCTCTTGTTGCCACTCATTACGCGGTTCAGGCCCTGTTGAACGGTGAATGTGACATGGCCATCGCCGGTGGGGTGACCATCGAGCTGCCGCAGGGGCGCGGGTATCTGTACAAAGAGAATGAAATCCTGTCGCCGGATGGGGCCTGTCACGCCTTTGACCATCGCGCAAAGGGCACCGTGTTTGGATCGGGGGCTGGCGTGGTTGTGCTGCGGCGCGCGGTGGATGCGATTGCGGATGGCGATCATATCTGGTCCATCATCAAGGGATCGGCGGTGAACAACGATGGGGCGCAAAAGGCGGGCTATCTGGCACCCTCTGTCGATGGGCAAGCCACTGCGGTTGCTGAAGCGCAGGCTCTGGCAGATGTTACAGCGGACACGATTGATTATGTCGAATGCCATGGCACCGGCACCTATCTGGGCGATCCCATTGAGGTTGCCGCGCTCACCCAGGCATTTCGCGAAACCTCGGATGCGGTGGGTCATTGCCGCATCGGCAGTGTGAAAACCAACATCGGCCATCTTGATACAGCCGCTGGTGTGGCCAGTCTGATCAAGGCGTCTTTGGCGTTGCATCACAAGCAAATGCCGCCAAGCCTTGGGTATGAGAAACCAAACCCGGCGATTGATTTCGAAAACTCCCCATTTCGGGTGAATGACAGGCTGACGCCGTGGCAGATGGGTGCACATCCTCGTCGCGCCGGGGTGAATTCCCTTGGGGTGGGCGGGACCAACGCCCATGTCATTCTGGAGGAGGCGCCCGAGCGGGGCGCTTCGGCCACTTCTGATTGGCCGTTTCAAATTCTGACACTGTCGGCTCGGTCGAAAACGGCATTGGACGAACAATCCAAACGTCTGGCCGAGCATCTGCGCACCCACCCCGAGCAATCCTTGGCTGACGTGGCCTTTACGTTGAAGCAAGGGCGGCGTGCCTTTGACAAACGTCGAATTGTGGTGGCTGAAACCCATGACGACGCAGTGCGCTTGCTCATCGATGAAACCCCGCGTCGCGTGCATTCGCATTCTGCGCTTACTGCGCCCGATCTGGTGTTCATGTTCCCCGGTGGTGGTGCGCAATATGCGGGCATGGCACGGGATTTGTATGAGACAGAGCCAGAGTTCGCCGAATGGATGGACCGGGGATTGGCCCATCTGGCAACGCTGACCGAGGTCGATATGCGCGTCCTGTGGTTGCCCGAGCGCGGCGAAGAAGCGGCCGCAGATCTGGCGTTGCAGAAACCGTCGTTGCAGCTCCCGCTGATCATGATCGTCGAATATGCTCTGGCGCAAATGTGGATGGGTTGGGGGCTTACGCCCTCGGCCTTGACCGGGCATTCCATGGGCGAAAACACCGCCGCTTGTCTGGCGGGTGTGATCGGATTTGAAGATTGCATCGGTCTTGTTCATCTGCGCGGATCGCTTTTTGATGAGGTCCCGGCAGGGGGCATGTTGTCGGTCAATCTGGCGGCGGACGACCTGCGTGGCTATTTGTCTGAGGATCTTGATCTAGGCGCCGTCAATGCGCCTGAACTCTCTGTTGCCTCGGGTCCTCAGGCCGCATTGGATGCCCTTGAGTCGACGCTAAAATCCAGAGACATCGAGTGTCAGCGGATCGCGATTGATATCGCAGCCCATAGCCGGATGCTTGACCCAATTCTGGATCGGTTCCGCACCTATCTGCAGGGGATCACCCTGCAGGCCCCGCAAATTCCTCTGACCTCCAATCGCACCGGTGCGTTGATGACCGCAGAGCAGGCGACAAGCCCCGAGTATTGGGTTGAACATCTGCGTGGCACCGTGCATTTCGCCGATGGGATCGCGACGCTGGCGCAGACGGATCGCGTCTTTCTTGAGGTTGGACCGGGCAAAGCCATGTCGGCCCTGACGCGTCAGCATCCTGATGTCTCCGCAAACCAAGTCCTGTCTTCCCTGCGACATCCGCAGGATCAGATAGATGATGACAAACATATGTTTGAGGTTCTGGGGCGTCTTTGGGCCCTTGGGGCCGAGTTTGACTGGGATCAGATCTGGGGCGAGGGCCCGCGCCACCGGGTGCCTTTGCCGACCTATGCTTTCCAACGTGCGTCGTACTTTATCGAGCCAGGGCAAGCGGTTGAAAGCTCGCCGCAGTTTTTGATGCGCGGTGATGACATCGCGGAGTGGGGCTGGAAACCGGTTTGGCGTCCTCGGTCTGCGGCGCTTGAAATTGGAGATATCTCAGAGGCCGACCCTCAGGTCTGGTTGATGTTTGTCGATGAGGGTGGGCTGGCGACGCGGGCCGCCGCGCGCCTGCGCGGGGCCGGACATCAGGTGATCGAGGTGCGTCCTAGTGATGGCTTTGCTCGTCTGAATGACACGCGCTATGTGCTGGCTCCGGAACAGGGGCGCTTGGGATATGACCAACTGATTGCCGATCTGGTTGAGCGTGGTTTGGCGCCCACCCGGATTGCGCATTTCTGGATGGTGACACAGGATGAGAGCCATCGCCCCGGCTCGTCCTTCTTTCACCGCATTCAGGAACAGGGGTTTTATGCCCTTTTGTTCCTGGCGCAGGCCTTGGCCGACGATGGATCGAGCACGCCGCATATCACCATTGTGACCAATGGTGCGGCACAGCTGCGTGACGAGGGGCTGTCCTACCCGGGCAAAGCAACCATTGCGGGGCCCGCCCGTGTGATCCCGCGCGAGTTGCCCGGTGTGACGGTGTCAACTTTGGATCTTGAGCTGCCTCAGCGGGTCGATGCGCCGTTTTGGAAACGGGCTCAGGCAGAGGCGGCATCCGACCTAGCGTGGTCTCGGGTGACCGAGCGTGTGCTCGAAGATCTGCTGGCAGAGCCCGGCAACAGCATTGCCGCATTACGAACAGATCGCCGTTTCGAATGTGCAATGAAACCCGTTGCTTTGCCGGAAACGGATCATCACGGCACATCCGGCGTGTATTTGATCACCGGGGGCTTTGGCGGCATTGGCCTGAGCCTCGCCGAGGATTATGCCCGCGCGGGCGCAACACTGATCCTGCTTGCGCGCAAATCGGTTCCCGACAGGGGGGATTGGGCCGATTACCTCGCCCGACATGCCCCCCAGGACCAGATCGCCCGTCGCATTCGCGCGGTGCAGGCGCTGGAAGAGGCCGGGGGCACGATCGTAATTCGCGCGGCAGATGTGTGTAATCTGGATCAGATGCAGGAGCTGCGCACCGAGATTGAGGCCGAACATGGCCGGATCACCGGGATTATTCATGGGGCCGGTGTGATTGATGACGGGCCGTTGCTCACGAAGTCGCCGGCTGCCATCGAAGATGTCTTCACTCCGAAAATCCATGGCACCGAGATTTTGGGTCAGGTCTTTCCCGATGGGGCGGTGGATTGGATGGTCCTGTTTGCCTCCTCCTCAACCGTCACCGCACCGGCCGGGCAGGTTGATTATGTGGCGGCAAATGAATTCCTCAATGCCTATGCCAAGTCGCGCAGTGGCAAGACCCGCGTGACGGCCATCAACTGGGGCATCTGGAATGAGGTTGGCATGGCCGCTGAGGCCGTGGCCGCGCGCAGCGGAGATGTGCCCAAACCTCCTGTGGAGCCCGTGGACTTTCCGTTGCTGACCAGTGCCACCTTTGATGTTCAGGGCAATCGTTTGTTCCACACCTCCTTTGATCAGGAGGATTGGATTATTGATGAGCACCGCACGCGTGCAGGCGATGCACTGTTGCCGGGTACGGGTTATCTGACATTGGCGGCCCAGGCCCTGCGGGCACACCGCGAAGAGGGTGCGTTTGAGATCAACGATCTGACTTTCCTGCGCCCTCTGCGTGTGACCGAAGGGGCGGCGCGGGACGTGCAGATCCGGCTGAGCCGGTCCGACACCGGATATGGGTTTGAAGTTCTGGCCGACGCAACTTTGAACGGGCGGCAGGGCCATGCGCTGACGGCGCAGGCTACCGTGTCGCTATTGCCCTTGGCGCGTCCTGAACCTTTGGATCTTGGTGCGATCCGCGCTCGCTGTGATGCGCCTCTATCCGTTCCGGGGCAGAAGTTGACCGCCGCCCAAGAGGTGCATCTTGCCTTTGGTCCACGCTGGAAAGTGCTTGATGCGCGGGCTTTGGGGCAGGGTGAAGGCATTGCGGATTTCTCACTGCCTGAGATGGCATTGGAAGATGACTGCATTCTACATCCGGCCTTGTTGGACATCGCCACGGGCTGGGCTATGGAGCTGATCGAGGGCTATCAACCGACACATCTATGGGTGCCAGTGCGCTATGGTCGCGTGCGGGTGCATCAGGATCTGCCCCAGCAGGTTGTCAGCTGGGTGCGCAATGCTGCCGAAAATCGTGCTGATGCCGAAACCGCCAGTTTTGACATCACCCTTTGCGCTCCCGATGGGGCTGTTGTGATGGAGATCACCGGGTTTACCATCCGCAAGCTTGAAAGCGCAGATATCTTGCGCAGCGCGCCGCAGATCACGGCCGCAGAAATTGAGTTTGGGGATGCGCAGGAAGGACAGCCGCTGTCCCCGGCTGAAGAACGCCTTGCGCATAACCTGTCACAGGGAATCTTGCCGCGCGAAGGGGTTGAGGCTTTTCACCGGGCTTTGGCTCTGAACCTTCCACAGGTTGTTGTGTCGTCGATGGATCTTGATGCCTTGACCCGTCAGACCGCGCAAAGCACCAGCACCACGGAGACCCAGAAATTTGACCGGCCTCAGTTGGATGGTGACTATGTTGCGCCGGAAAACGAGATTGAACGTCAGTTGGTTGGTTTTTGGGAAACGCTACTGGGTGTTCAGAATGTCGGCGTAGAGGACAGCTTTTTCGATCTCGGTGGCCATAGTCTGATTGCGGTCAGATTGTTCGCCATGGTCAAGAAAACCTTCCGGGTCGATTTTCCAATTTCAGTCTTGTTTGAAGCGCCGACCATTCGCAACTGTGCGGGTTTGATCGCGGACCAAGTGGGTCTGCCGGATGAAACTTCCGGGGTAGATGCCGGATCAGAAACCCGGCCACGTGAACCGAGCCGCCGCTTTACCCATCTTGTGCCTATGCATAATGGCGACGGGGGCGCGCGTCAGCCGTTTTTCCTGATTGCCGGTATGTTTGGCAATGTGCTGAACCTACGCCACCTCGCGCATCTCTTAGGAACGGATCGTCCGTTCTATGGGGTGCAGGCCCGGGGTTTGTTTGGCGGAGAGGCGCCGCATGACAGCATTGCAGAGGCTGCGCGCGATTACATCTCTGAGATGCGTCAGGTTCAACCGCACGGCCCTTACATGATCGGTGGGTTTTCTGGCGGGGGTATCTCTGCCTATGAGATCGCACATCAGCTTGAGGCGATGGGGGAAGAGGTGTCACTTGTTGTGATGTTGGATACGCCGCTGCCCCAGCGCCGGCCGCTTAGCCGAAAAGATCGTCTGATCATTCAGATGCACAAGGCGCGTGAAAAGGGTGTCTTTTATCCCGTCATCTGGGCGAAAAACCGCATAGCCTGGGAGTTTGAAAAACGGCGTCACGTCGAGGAAACCCATGTGGCGCATGGGTTCCACAATGCCGAGATCGAGGCCGCGTTTTACCGTGCGATTGCGACATACGATGTCAAACCCTGGGATGGGCGAGTTGTGCTCTTCCGCCCGCCGCTGGTTGGCACATGGACGGTGTCAGAGGGTCGCATGGTGGATGAGGATCGCAGCTATGTCACCTATGACAATGACTGGGGATTGTATGTGCCCGGCGTTGAGGTGCACGAAGTTCCCGGTGATCATGACAGCATGGTGCTCGAACCCAATGTGCGCGTGCTCGCTGCGTTGATGCGTGACGCGATCCAGCAGGCCGAGACCGCAGGTGAGCCGCGTGGGCAGGTGCTTTCGTTTCCAACTCAGGCGGCGGAATAACCCATGATCTTAGTTGTTCTTCTCAATTTCCGCACTCCGGATATGACGCTGCAGGCCGCGCAGGCGGCGCTCACCGCCATGATAGATCTGCCCGCTGAGCTGGTTATTGTCGACAATGACAGCGGGGATGGCTCATACGAGGCGTTGTCACGGGCGGTCACGTCTGCGGCCTGGGCGGAAGGGCACAACATCCGCGTGATCCAGTCCGGGCACAATGGTGGCTTTGGGGCGGGCAACAATGTTGGCATCCGTGCACGGCTTAGCTCGGGCGCCAAGCCTGACTATGTGTATATCCTGAATTCCGACGCCTTCCCGGCCCCAGATGCGATCCGCCATCTCTATTCTCATCTGGAAGCCAGTCCCGAAGTTGGCTTCACCGGCAGCTATATTCATGGCTCGGATGGTGCGCCTCATTTGACGGCATTTCGCTTTCCCTCGGTTTGGTCCGAACTGGAGGGTGCGGCGCGCTTTGGTCCCATCTCGCGCCTGCTGCGCAACAAAGCGGTGCCGCTGCCATTGCCCGGTGCAACCTGCGCTGTGGACTGGCTGGCCGGTGCCTCGATGATGATGCGGCAAAGTGTGTTGGATGAGATAGGGCTCTTTGATGAGCGGTTTTTCCTCTACTTCGAGGAAACGGATCTGTGTCTGCGGGCGGCGCGTGCGGGGCACGAGATCCACTATGTCCGCGACAGCGAGGTTGAGCACATTGGCTCTGTCTCAACGGGCATGAAGCGTTGGACCCGCATTCCTGGGTTCTGGCTTGATAGTCGCTGGCATTACTTTTCGAAAAACCACGGGCGTGGCTATGCCGTTTTGGCGACGGCCTTGCATAGCCTTGGGGGGGCGTTGTGGCGGTTGCGTGTGCTGCTGCAACGAAAGGCCCCGACAGATCCGCCGCGATTTTTGCAGGATCTGATTGCGCATGACGTGGCTGCGATGGTCCGGCCTTTGCCGACCGCGCGCCTCGGCGCGACGCATGCGCCTTTTGTTGAGGTGAAATAGAGGGAAATGGGAATGGTACAGGTGTCTTGCGTTGTCGTCGGGAATGAATCGCTTTTGGTGCAATGCGCCGAGATCATGCTTGAGCGTGGCAATACGATTGCCGCAGTGGTGACGCGCAACCCTGATATTCGGACCTGGGCCGAGGGGCGGAACCTACGGGTCGAAGCCTATGGCGCCGATCTTGCTCAGCGCCTGTCGGACGCGCCTTTTGATGTTCTGTTGTCGATTGCAAACCTGTCGGTGATCCCGGAAGATGTGCTGGCATTGCCGCGCAAAGCTGCGATCAATTTCCATGACGGCCCCTTGCCGCGCCATGCCGGCCTGAATGCGCCGGTCTGGGCCTTGATTGAAGGGGAAACTCAGCATGGCATCTCATGGCACCTGATGCAGGGTGGCGTGGATGAGGGTGACATTCTGGTTAGCCGTAGTTTTGACATCACCGCAACAGATACGGCGCTTACACTGAACACCAAAGCCTATGAGGCCGCCATCGCCAGCTTTCCGTCTTTGATGGATCAGATAGAAGGGGATCTCACACCGGTTGCGCAAGACCTCAGCCAGCGCAGCTATCATGCGTTGACAGATCGCCCAGAGGGTTTGGGCCTTTTGGATTTCACGCAACCCGCGGCAACGCTTGAGCGTTTGGTGCGTGCCTTGGACCATGGGGCCTATTGGAACCCGCTGTGCGTGCCCAAGATCCAAGGCGATGAGCTTTTTCGCGTGGGTAGTGCCCGGTTGACGGAGAGCCACGCCGCTCCGGGAACTGTGATTGATCTCGGAGAAGATCACCTGACGGTCGCCTGTGGCGGACATGCCTTGGTTCTGACTGGATTGACCCGCCTGTGTGGCTCAGCAGTTGCTCCAAAAGACGTGGCGCAGTTTGGGCAAGTCCTAGTTGGAGAAACAGCGACGCTGCGGCCGGATCAGAGGGAAACACTTGCTCGGCACGACGGGTTTTGGCGTCGGCGTCTCGCTGATTTGATCCCTATTGCGATGACCGGAGTTGCGGATGTTTCAGGGCCGATTGAGATCCGTGATCTGGGGGTTTCAGCAGATCTTGCAGATGTTGCGATCTGGGCCGCCCGACTTTCGGGACAGGGGCGGTTTGATCTGGCCTATGCGAACACAGCGGTGACAGATCTGGCTCAGAGTGGCACAAGCCTGTCGTGGGTGCCTCTGCGCGTTGATGCGTTGGGGACAGCCAGCGACCTGCGCGAGGCCTTTATAAAACAGATTGAGATTGCTGACAAAAAGGGGGCTATTGCCCGCGATCTACCGCTGCGCGCGCCGGACCTCAGCTGGCCGACTACACCTGAAATTGGCCTTGGTGAGACACATATTCCGGGCACCGTGCTGACTTTTGGAACAACTCAGGTGAGTTTTGACAGTGGTCGCATTTCAGAGGCCGAAGTTGACTTGTTGGTGGCGCGCCTTGCGCTTCTGGCCGGCGCGCAGGGTGCGGTTGCTGATCTGACAGAGTTGCCTCAGGCGGAACGGGATCTCGTTGTCGATCACTGGAACCAGACCGCGACCAAACACGACACAACGCTGACCATGCATCGTGCTTTTGAGGCGCAGGTCGCAAAGACACCCGATGCAACGGCGCTTGTGTTCGAAAACCAAAGCCTCAGCTACAGCGAGCTGAACCGCCGCGCCAATCGTGCCGCGCATCTTTTGCGGGAGATGGGCGTTCAACCGGGTGTGGTTGTGGGCCTGTGCTGCAATCGGTCGATTGAAATGATGGTGGGGGCTCTGGCTATTCTCAAAGCTGGTGGGGCCTATCTTCCGATGGATCCGAGCTATCCTCCGGAGCGGCTTCAGCATTTTGTCGAGGACAGCGGAGCCACGGTGATTGTGACCACTGCACGGTGTGAACCCAATCTGCCGCCGCATACCGCCGATCTTCTGGTTCTTGATGCGGAACCTCGCCTTGCCACGGCCTCGTCTGAGACCCCTGATGGCGGTAGCACGCCCGAGGATCTGGCCTATTTGATTTATACGTCGGGCAGCACCGGGAAACCCAAAGGGGTGATGGTTGAACATCGCAATGTGGTCAACTTTTACGCTGGAATGGATGCCCATATCGCAGAACATGGAGGTACTTGGCTGGCCGTCACCTCGCTAAGCTTTGACATCTCGGTTTTGGAACTGTTCTGGACCACAGCTCGCGGGTTTAAGGTTGTTTTGTCCTCCGATGAAGACCGAGGTCTGATTTCAAATGGCGCGCTGCCGAGCGGCCAGGGAATGGATTTCTCGATATACTACTGGGGCAATGACGATGGCATCGGGCGCGACAAATACAGCCTCTTGCTAGAGGGGGCCAAGTTTGCCGATGAAAATGGGTTTTGCGCCGTTTGGACACCAGAGCGCCATTTCCATGCCTTTGGCGGACCCTACCCAAATCCCTCTGTCACCGGGGCTGCGGTTGCTGCGGTGACTAAGAACATCGGAGTGCGTGCGGGTTCCGTCGTGGCGCCTCTGCACCACCCGGCACGCATTGCCGAAGAATGGGCGGTGATTGACAATCTCACCAACGGTCGGGCCGGCATGGCCATTGCAAGTGGCTGGCAGCCCGATGATTTTGTGCTGCGTCCCGAAAACACGCCGCCCAATAACAAGCCCGCGATGACGCAGAACATCGACCAGATCCGCAGGCTTTGGCGAGGGGAGGCGGTCGGGTTCCCGCGACAGGACGGATCGTTGCACGATGTGGTTACACAACCACGACCCGTGTCCAAAGAACTGCCCATTTGGGTGACAACCGCCGGCAATCCCAAAACCTGGGAAGAGGCGGGAACCTTGGGCTGCAATGTGTTGACCCATTTGCTTGGCCAGTCCATGGACGAAGTGGCCGGGAAAATTGCGATTTATCACAATGCGCTGCGTGCCGCCGGTCATGACCCCAAAGATTTCAGCGTAACATTGATGTTGCATACCTTCATCAGCGACAGCCGCGACCATGCCCGCGAAATCGCGCGTGGGCCGATGAAGGACTATCTGAATTCAGCGGCTGGGCTGATCAAACAATACGCCTGGGCCTTTCCTGCGTTTAAGCGCCCGGAAGGGGTGAACAATGCCTTTGATCTTCAGCTCGACGGTTTGGAGCCCGATGAGTTGGACGCGATCCTTGATTTCGCGTTTGAGCGGTATTTCAACGACAGCGGCCTGTTTGGCACGGTTGAAGACGCTGTCGCACGCGCGGAAGAACTTAAGAAAATTGGCGTGACCGAGATTGCCTGTCTGGTGGACTACGGCATTGATCGGGATCAGGTTCTTGAGGGGCTCAAGCCGCTGGCACAGGTGGTGAAGGCCTCAAATACGGCTCAGGATCTGGCTGAGGATGATTTCTCGATTGCGGCCCAGATCGTGCGCCATGACGTGACCCATCTGCAATGCACCCCCTCGATGGCACGGATGATTGCCATGAATGATGAGGCGCGTTTTGCCCTAGGTGGCGTCTCGCACCTTTACTTCGGCGGTGAACCACTGCCCGGCGCTTTGGTCGAGGAATTCGGCCAGATCACCAAGGCAACGATAACCAATATGTACGGACCTACCGAAACCACGATCTGGTCTTCGGTCGAAACTCCGCAGCACGGGGAAGCGGTTGTTAATATTGGCTATCCCATTGCAAACACGCAGCTCTACGTCCTCGATCCTGCCAGGAACCCAGTGGGTGTTGGACAGGAAGGTGAGCTTTGGATTGGGGGCGACGGTGTGACCCGGGGGTATTGGAACCGGCCTGAGTTGACCGCCGAGCGTTTCGCCGAGAACCTGTTTCATGCGGGGCGGATGTATGCCACTGGGGATCTTGTGCGCCGTCGGATTGATGGCAAGATCAGCTTTGTTGGTCGGGTCGATCATCAGGTGAAGCTGCGCGGTCATCGGATCGAACTGGGCGAAATTGAAGCGGTGTTGGAGGCGCAAACCGGGGTTACTCAGGCTGTTGTGATTGCGCGGGAAGATCAGCCGGGGGATACGCGACTGGTGGGCTATTTCACGGGAACCGGAACCGAGGCGGCCCTTAAATCCGCACTGTCGTCCGAGCTGCCCGCAATTATGGTCCCGTCCCGGTTCGTAGCACTTGAGGCCTTCCCGCTAACACCCAACAAAAAGGTTGATCGAAAGGCGCTTCCTGCGCCCACCGTTCCCAAAGCGGCACCTGTGCCGCGCGCGGCTCCGGTTGTGACACCCCAAACCACTTCGGGGGACGGGGCGTCCATTGTGCCACGCGTGGCACAGATCTGGACCACAATTCTTGGGGTGCAGGACATCTCGGCACGGGACAATTTCTTTGATCTTGGGGGCCATTCTCTGCTGGCGGTTCAAGCGCATCGGGCCATCCGCGAAGAGCTTGGGGCCAAGACTTTGTCGATCACGGATATCTTCCGGTTCCCTGTTCTTGGCGATCTGGCAAATCGAATTGCCGCTATGGTTGAAGGAGGGGCCGCACCGAAACCGGCCACGCCCGCGGCGGCGCCGTCCGGAACACGGGCGCAATCGCGGACGGATGCCATGGCACGGCGTCGCGAGATGCGGGCACGGCGTCGCGCATGAAAGATATGACCCACATACTCGATCAAATTGATCTGCCAGTTGGGCTGCGCATGGCAGTGTCCCCACCGCTCGACCCGCGTCATTTGTTTGACGAAGAGGCGGCGGCGATGACGCGGGCGATCCCATCCCGGCAAGCGGAATTTGCCGGAGGTCGTGTGGCGGCGCGGCGGGCATTGGGGTGTGATGTTGCGCTCCCAGTGACACAGGATCGGACACCGCTTTGGCCTGAGGGGCGAACCGGCAGCATCAGCCATTGTGAAGACATCTGTCTGGCGGTTGCCGGAGACACCGCCAAGATTGCAGCGGTGGGCATCGATATTGAGCCTAACCGCCCTTTGCCAACTGACTTGGCCGATGAAATACTATCGGACGAAGACCTCGACGACCCGGCTCTGGCGACACATGTGTTTTCCGCCAAAGAGGCCGTGTTCAAGGCGCATTTTATGTGCGCCCGTAGAATGTATGGGTTTCAGGCGCTCTCGGTCTCGCTTGATCAGGGAATAGCCCGGTTTCTTGACGTGGATGAGATCCGGGATCTGCCTTCGGCATTAAAAACCGATCTGCAGTTTCGGCAGTGGTCTGACACGGCGCATATTGTGTCGTTGTGTGTTATTTGGCAGCGGGAGAGTGACAAATGATCTTATCTAAGACGACCTCCGTTTTCACTTGCGATACAGTGTGTTTCGCATCGGTGTTCCGCTGTGCAAGGCAGAATTTAGACATTCTTGGTAAATTGAACCCTTATATGGTGGGTTCGGACGTGGGTGACCGACACGTTGACAGAAATGCGTCAGGAGACATGCCATGAACCAGTTTCAGTCGCTCAGCGAAGTGATGTCGGCCCTGCGTCGGCGCGCGCCTCTTATTGCGATGATCTTTGTCGTCGGCAGCCTGATTTCTGTGTATCTGGCAATGCAGCAAGGCAAAGAGTACGAAGCCATTGCCCTTGTCCAGATCGAAGATGCGCGTGTGCCCGATCAGCTTGCCGGGGCCACGGCACCGCAGCAAGATACAGCACGCCGGTCGGTGCAGTTGATTGAACAGCGCCTTATGGCGCGTGACAATCTGCTGCGGATCATGGAGCAGCATAACCTCTTCAATGATATGCCCGATGACACCGCAAATGAGCGGATTTATCGTATGCGTCAGTCGATCTTTATCGAAGAAATTGGCACACGACCGGAAAGCTATGCACCGGGTGCGAATGTGCCGTCGGGTCTGATGATCCGCGTGCGTCTGGACAATCCTCAGAAAGCTGCGGATTTGGCCAACGAGCTGATGTATACAGTGATTGAACAATCCCGCAATCGCAGCCAGGGACGGGCACAGGCGACGTTTGAATTTTTTGTCACGGAAGAAGCGAGATTGGCCACCCAGATCGCAGGGTTGGACAGCGCGATTGCTGCGTTCAAAACAGAACATGCGGATCAATTGCCGGAAGGCGCAGTGCAGTTGCGTAGCCAGTTGGTCAGCCTGCGTGAAGCGGATCTTAGTCTCGACCAGCAGATTGTCGCGATGGAAACCTCGTCAGACCGTCAGCGGGAAGAGGTGAAACAACGCCAGATTGCCCTGTTGCGGGAACAAAAGGCCCTGATTGGGGCCCGTGTGGTGCAAATCCAGGATATGATTGTCGGCTCACCCGAAGTTGAGCGTCAGTTGAACGGGTTGCAGCGTGAGTTGGCTCAGCTGCAAGAACAATACACCGTGATCACCCGCCGTAAGGCGGAAGCGCAGCTCGGGCAACTGCTTGAAGATCGACAGGATTCGGATCGCTTCGAGGTGCTGGAAACTGCGCTTGTGCCGGAATTCCCGGTCTCGCGCAGCCGTAAAAAGCTCGCGCTGCTTGGTGCAGTTGTTAGTGGCATGGCGGCGCTGGGTGTCGGGGTTGTGGCGGAACTCCTGAACCCGGCCATTCGTAGCGCGGCGCAGATGGAGCGGATGTTGGGCATTCGCCCTGTGGTGGCTATTCCGCCTCTGCAGGCACAGAAACCGTCGCGTGGTGGCGGGAAGCGTTTCGGGGCGTTGGGCATGGGTTTGTTTGCCCTTGTGACCACAATGGGCTTTGCCGTCGGAGACCGTGTCCCGCTGGTGGGCGACTGGATGGATCGCCTCAACTCACCACAGATGCGCGGCTGAGCTTAGTAACGATAGCGCTGAATGTCGGTGTTTTCCGCTTTGTTCAGGACCATGCCTAATAGGGGCGTTGAATCCCCAAGGCGCCGTTCTACTTCGCGGACTTCTTTTTCGGTGCTGAGACCACCGCCAAGAACAAGCAGAACACCGTCGAATTGCGGACGGAAGGCAATGACGTCGTCATAATAAAGCGCTGGTGGCAGATCATAGAGCACAACATCGGGCTGATAGGTCTGCTGAATGTCTGTCATGATCTGCTCGGCGCGGGGATCTTGCAACAGCTCGGCCGCAAAGGGCTCGATGACCTCATTGAAGCCAAAGGCGATGTTGTGGCCCGCGTGAAAGTCATTGTCGCCGAGGCGGTGCAAATGCTGGTCAGCTGGCTGAACGCCGCGCAACATATCGCCAATGGAACCGGGGTTTTCGACGCCCATGACTTTGTGAAGACTGGGTCGACGCATGTCGAGATCCATCAACAGGGTGCGGCAGTTTTCTTGCCGGGCCAGACTGATTGCCAGATTGGCGGCAGTAAAGGTTTTCCCGCAATCTTTGGTTGGCGAGGTGATGGCAACGCGCGACCATCCATTGTCGCTGAGTGCCTGAAGCAATCGGGTGCGCAGCACGTCAAAGGCAGAATGGGCGGGGTCGGAACGTTCTGCAGTTACAACATGGTGTTGCGAAAGATGGGGCGCTGACAGTGCGATTTCCCGCAGGTCGGCCCAGGCGGGTTGGGCCTTTGGTTCTGCGAGGGAGGGCTGTGCCTCAATCGGATCCGATAGGGTCAGCGGGGCCTCTCGTTCTTCGGGCAGAGCATCTCGCAGGGCTTTGAGCTTGGCCTGCCGCTGTCGCTTGCGATCTTCTTCGGTGAAGGTCCGGTCCTGAGGCAGTTCGTCCGTCACCGGCTTTGGGCTTGTTGGGGCGCTTTGGGCAGGAGGCGAAGGCGTGAGCACAGGCGCAGGAGGGGAGATCGTTGGGCCGTCATCAGGCTCTTCGAATTGCAGATCTGGGGTCAGCTCCAGCGGGTCTGATGACGCTACTGGCGCCTCTGGCGCGACCGGCGCCGTCTCAGGTGGATCGGAGGAGAGCTCGTCGTGAGACGCGGGCTCAGCGCGTACGGCAATGGGCATCGCGCGCTCTGGAATGGTTGGTGCCGCATCAGGTTCGGAAAGAGGTTTATCATCTGGCAGGTGATCGGCGACGGGCGCGGCGGTTGCCTCGCTTGTCGATTTCAGATGGGCAGACACCGCGCCTTTGCGTTTGCGGCGAAATTTGCGCTCGTCACTCATGACCGTCATGCCTCTTGTGCCAATGCACGGATGTACAGCGGTCGACGGATCTCGAATGATGTGCCTGTCTGTGTCATAGCTATGTCCGGCTTTGGCCTGGTTTTGTGGCTTTTCCTGCTTTGCAATTCAATAGATCAGAGAATTCTGGCTACAATAAGTCTTATTTGAATGAAATGCGGCCACTTGGGGATCTCGGTGTCAATGAAGGGTCGGGGTGCCATGCCTCATGCCAGAACCCCGTGGTTTCCGCCTGAACGCTTTCTGTTTTAGACCGAATGTTTGGTAAGTTGGCCGGTGCGGTTGCCTCGCTGAGCAACTTGGCAGGGCTCCCAACCCTGTTCCACATTTCTGCAACATCCCAGATTAGGCCTTGGCCGAGATGGCATGTCAGGGATGTGGTTCATCAGTGGGTCTGAATAGCAAACATTGGATGTCGGCTACATTTGTTCCCGTGGCCTGTGTTGTCAAAAGATGGTCTGCGGCCTGCAAAGCATGAAAGCTGTCATTGTTGGCAAGCATGTCATCAACATTTAGTCCTGCCTTCGAGATAGATTTGATGGTGTCGTTATCCACCAAACCGCCTGCGGCCTGTGTCGGGCCGTCGCGGCCATCTGTGCCCCCGCTGAGAAAGGCCCAATCGACTTGGTCATCGCGTTGCTTCATCAGCTGGGCCACTCTCAACGCAAGTTCCTGATTGCGCCCGCCAAGACCGGAACCTCGGATTTGGACGGTGGTTTCACCGCCAAACAGCAGCGCACGAGGCTGCGTTTTTGGCGATTGTTCGAAGGCCTGAACAATGGTGTTGGCTGCGGCTTCTACGTCACCAACCAATTGGTCCGACACGATGGCGGCGTCGAACTCGTCCGAGACAGCACGCAACGCGGCGGATAGACTTTGGCGGTTAGAGCCGATCAGGTAATTCGTTCCGGCCAATATTGAAGGGGCATCGGAGGTTTTCCGGTCAAAATGCTCTCGCACTGAAACAGGTAGGTCTTGCCAGATATTGGCTTCGATACATATTGTGCGCGCCTCATCAGGCGTCCCGATAGGAGAAACTGTCGGTCCGCTGGCCACAGCGCGGAGGTCATCGCCTATAACATCTGAGAGGATATAGGCGGTCACCGGTGCCGGGGCGGCATGTCTGAGAAATCCACCCCCCTTCAGTTGACTGACCTGCTGGCGGATCAGGTTCATCGTGTTGATATCGAGACCCGAGCCAAGCAAGATCTGGTTCAACGCAGCCTTGTCTTGAAGGGTTATCCCAGCGACCGGGGCGGGAACAAGCGCAGAGCCACCACCCGAGATCAGAGCGATCACCTGATCGGAAACCCGCGCGGTTGATAGATGGTCGATTACCCGCTTGCCTGCGTTCAGGCCATTTTCATCGGGGACCGGATGGGCCGCACGCAAAACCGTGGCCTCAGGCACATCCATAGTGTTTTCATAATGCGAGACCGCAAGGGCAACATGAGGCCCGTGCACATGTTTCAAGGCTTCTGCCAGCATCGCCGGAGCGGCTTTGCCGATGGCAATCAAGATTGTGCGCCCCCCCGCTCCAATTTGAGGAAAGGGGTGGGCAACAAGTTGGTTTCGCAGCGCTCGCGCAGGATCTGCCGCCTCGACGGCACGCATGAAGATCTCTCTTGCATGAGAGCGAAGCGTTTTTGTCTGCGCGAGCGACATGGATTAGGCCCCGGAAATTTGAAGTGCTTTTTCGACCAGCACTTCGGCCTGACGGATCGACGCATAGTCAATCAGACGGCCATCCAGCGATACGGCGCCTTTGCCGGCGGCTTCGGCTTCGGCCATGGCCTCGAGGATGCGTTTCGCTTTGGTGACCTCAGCCTCGGAGGGCGACATGACCTCATTGGCCAGCGCGATCTGGCTGGGGTGGATGGCCCATTTGCCTTCACAGCCCAGAACCGCCGCCCGTTTGGCCGCTGCGCGATAGCCGTCGGGATCCTGAAAATCGCCAAACGGTCCATCGATGGGGCGCAGACCATTGGCGCGGGCCGCAACAACCATGCGGGCCAATGCGTAATGCCACATATCGCCCCAATGGGTCTGGCGGTTGCCCTCTGCATCTGCATCAGTCAGCACCGAGTAGTCTTCGTTTACGCCGCCGATGATGGTGGTGCGGGCGCGGGTCGAGGCCGCGTAATCTGCCACACCAAAATGCAGGCTTTCGTTGCGTTTTGAGGCGGCAGCAATTTCACTGACATTCTGCATGCCAAGTGCGGTTTCGATGATGTGCTCAAACCCGATCCGCTTTTTGTAGCCTTTGGCGTCTTCGATCTGGGTCACCATCATGTCGACAGCATAGACATCTGCCGCAGTGCCGACCTTGGGGATCATGATCAGGTCAAGCCGTTCGCCCGCTTGTTCCACCACATCCACAACGTCGCGGTACATATAATGTGTGTCCAGACCGTTGATCCGCACCGACATGGATTTGTTACCCCAGTCAATGTCATTCAGACCTTCGATAATGTTCTTACGGGCCTGTTCCTTTTCGTCCGGTGCAACCGCATCTTCCAGATCAAGAAAAATGACGTCAACATCTGACTTGGCGGCCTTTTCGAACATGCCGGGCTGGCTGCCGGGGACCGCCAATTCCGAACGGTTCAGACGGCCGGGGGCCTGTTCAACTGGAAAGAAGCTCATGAGTTTTGCCTTTCATAGATGGGGAGGTTTCCCCCATAGGAGTTCCAATAACCAAATCGCGTGGCCTGCGGCCGGCGAAGAAATCTTCGAGGTTTTCAAGCACGCGAAAGCCCATGCCTTCGCGTGTTTCCTTGGTTGCGCTTCCCAGGTGCGGCAGCATCACCAGCTTGTCGCACTGAAGGAGATCCGGATTGATCCGGGGCTCGCCGTCAAAGACGTCAAGCCCGGCACCGCCGATGGTGTCAAAGCTCAGCGATTGGACCAAAGCGCGTTCGTCCACCACTTCGCCACGCGCGGTGTTGATCAAGATGCCCGTTGGTTTCATCAGATCGAGCCGTGACCCGTTGATCAGATGGCGGTTCGCGGCGCCTCCGGGGCAATGCAGTGAGACAAAATCTGCTTGCGGTAGAAGGTCTTCGATGTTGTCCAACTGGGTGGCATTAAATTTGGAAAGAACATCCGCCGCAACCCGTGACCGGTTTTGGACAAGAATATTCATGCCAAACCCAAAATGGGCACGCCGTGCCATTTCCTGTCCTATGCGGCCAAACCCGATGATCCCGAGCGTTTTACCTGCAACTTTTGTGCCAACGAGATGCGTGGGGCGCCAGCCGGTCCAGTCACCCGCTCGAAGTTCGCGTTCGCCTTCACCGGCGCGACGGGCACACATCAGCAAGAGGGTCATTGCGATGTCGGCCGTACAATCGGACAAAACATCCGGCGTGTTTGTCACGGTCAAACCGAGCCCTTTGGCCGCCGTTTCGTTGATGTGGCTGTAGCCGACACCATAGTTGCCCAGAATCCGAGTTCGGGCCTTTGGAACGTCAAGCGCTTCGGGCCCGAGATTGTCTGTGACCGTCGGCAAGATCGCGTCATAATCTCCAAGGGCAGTGCGAAATTGCGCTGGCGTGAGAGGAACATCGCCCGTGTTGAAGGTTACATCGTAGTGTTTGCTTAGCTGGTCTTCGACGGCCTTCGGCCAGCGACGCGTCACCAGAACTTTGGGAAGAGCCATTACGCCACCTTCTCTTTGACAACTTGCGCGATGGTTTCACCGATCACAGCGGGGTTTTCGGCAACGGTGACACCCGCTGCACTAAGGATTTCGACTTTTTCGGAGGCACTTTCCCCAAAAGCCGAGATGATCGCACCGGCATGCCCCATTGTCCGGCCTTTGGGCGCGGTGAGGCCCGCAACGTAGGCAACCACGGGCTTGCTCATTTTGGTTTGGATGTAATCGGCAGCCTCAGCTTCCTGCGGCCCACCAATCTCGCCGATCATGGCAATGACCTCGGTCTGCGGGTCGTTCTCAAACCATTCGAGAATATCGCGGAAAGAGGAGCCGTTGATCGGATCGCCGCCGATGCCGACACTTGTTGACACACCCAACCCCAATTCTTTGAGCTGCGCCGCCGCCTCGTAACCGAGTGTCCCAGAGCGGCCAATGATGCCCACGTTGCCTTTGAGGTAGATATGACCGGGCATAATGCCCAGCAGAGCCTGACCTGGGCTGATCGTGCCTGCGCAGTTCGGACCCGTGAGGACCATGCGCTTTTCTTTTGGGTAGCGGTACATGTACCGCTTCACGCGGATCATATCCTGCGCCGGAATGCCGTCGGTGACGCAGACGCAATAGCGAATTCCACTGTCGGCAGCTTCCATAATGCTGTCCGCGGCAAAGGGTGGGGGCACAAAGACGATGCTGGCTTCGGCTCCTGTCGCTTCAACTGCTTGCTTTACGGTGTCAAAAACAGGCACGCCGTGAACGGTCTGGCCACCTTTGCCGGGCACAACGCCGCCAACAACATTGGTTCCATAATCAATCATGTCTTTGGCGTGAAACTGGGCGATCCGACCGGTGATGCCCTGTACGATGACGCGCGTGTTGCGATCGATAAGGATACTCATATCGCAGCTCCCAGTGTTTTGGAGGATTGACCAATGTCGCTTTGCCAGGCCGCAACGGCCCGCTCAGCTGCTTCCATCAGAGTGCCTGCGCGAATGATGGGCAGGCCGGACTGCGCCAGAATTTTCTGGCCGGCTTCGACATTGGTCCCCGCAAGGCGAACAACAACCGGGATGTCGAGGTTCATTTCTTTGAGCGCGAGAACAACACCCTCAGCCACCCAGTCGCAGCGATTTATCCCCGCGAATATATTGACAAGAATGGCCTGAACGTTGCTGTCGGAGGTCACCAGACGAAACGCCTTTGCAACGCGTTCTGGTGAGGCCCCGCCGCCAATATCCAGAAAGTTGGCAGGCTCACCCCCAGCGAGTTTGATGGTGTCCATCGTGGCCATAGCCAGACCAGCACCATTGACAATACAGCCGATGTTCCCGTCGAGACCAACATAAGACAGGCCGCGGTCCGCAGCGCGGCTTTCGCGTGGATCTTCCTGTGACTTGTCGCGCAGCTCGGCTACCTGGGGGTGACGGAACAGAGCGTTGTCATCAAAGCTCATTTTCGCATCCAGCGCGACAATCTTACTGTCCGAGGTCACCACGAGAGGATTGATTTCTACCATGGTGGCATCCATCTCGCTAAAGGCGGCGTAACAGCCCTGTAGCGTGCGCACCATGGCCTGAATCTGCCCCGGCTCCAGACCGAGTTTGAAGGCGATTTCACGGGCTTGAAATTCTTGTAAACCAACTGCGGGCTCGACCGTGCTCCGCACAATTGTATCAGGTTTTTCAATCGAGATTTCCTCGATTTCCATCCCGCCTTCGGAGGAGGCGACGATCATGACACGCTGACTTGAGCGGTCGAGCACAAAGCCCAGATAGATCTCGCGGGCGATTTGAACCGTGCTTTCTACATAGACACGGTAGACGCCCTTGCCCTCAGGTCCGGTCTGATGCGTGACAAGTTTTTTGCCAAACAACCCTTCGCAGGCATCGTAGATCTCAGCTTCGCTGTCGCAGAGTTTGACCCCACCCGCTTTGCCGCGTCCCCCGGCGTGGACCTGAGCTTTGACAACCCATCTTTCGCCTCCCAGCTCGCGGGCCCGATAGGCGGCCTGTTCGGGGCTGTAGGCCAACGCACCCGAGGGGGTTTCGACGCCAAAGCCAGATAAGATCTCTTTGGCCTGATATTCGTGAATGTCCATCGATCGCTCCCGTGTCACCGAAACCTGCGTTGGGTTTTGGTCTTGACTTGCCTCATCAAGCGGGAACTTGTTGGATCTCACAACGTAGGTTACTACTGTATTTGGGTATCTAATAGGGTGGGAAAATACCTACCCATAAGGATTGAATGCAGCGGTATACCGCAAAATTCCCTATCTAAATGGGTAGGTTTTGGGGAAAGCGACAAAAATGAGTGCGAAAGACGACACGAAAATCAAGATCATGCTGGCGCACAGCAATCCGCTGGTTCTGACCGCGATGTCGGAGTTCTTCGAGCGCAGCAATAAATTTTCGGTGGTGGCGACAACTGCGACTGCGGAAGGATTCTTGGGCTTGGCCATGCGTGTTCCCTTGGACGTCGGGATTATCGACTGGAAACTGCCGCAGCTCGGGGCGGAAAAGCTAATCGAGGTGTTGCGCGGTTACGAAAGTGCCCCCAAAATTGTGGTGTATGGCGACCCGGAAGGGGATCTGCCGCGTCTCGCAATGCAAGCTGGCGCAGCTGGTTTCGCCTCAAGATCTGGCGCTGTTGAGGGCCTGCTTGATGTGTGTTCTGATGTCGCGTCCGGTAAGATGGTGTTTCCGTTTGTCGACATTCGGCAACTGAACCAGGACCCGATTTACAGTCTGTCAAAAAAAGAGCGACAATTGCTCGAGGCTCTGGCCGATGGGATGTCCAATCGAGAGCTCTCAGCAGAGCTGGATATCTCAATCAATACGGTCAAATTTCACCTCTCGAACATCTACGATAAGCTTGGTGTCCGAAACCGGGGGCAGGCGACGGCCTATTACTTCAAATCCGGCATGGCGTCCTCCCAGTCCTGATTGGTTTTCTTTTCAGACCCTTGTGTAGCGTTGCATGGATGGACATGTGACGCTCTTTGTTCTGGCTACCTCTTCGTGGTGGTGATCCAGCGACGAATCTAGTGAACCGGTTCACCCAATCGAGCGCTTGTCGATGCTTTGGACCGCGAATTGGTTGAGGAATTTCGGGTTTCCGCTCAACAAATGCGCACCTCATGACCCTGTAAAGAAACATTATTTCCGAAAATTCAAATATATATTTGAATTGATCCAATATTGGGCCATGATTGGTTCACATCGACTTGGGCCGATTGATAGGTCTGAATTGGTGCAAAAGCAGGGATATTGGTAGCCGGGAGGAGGCTTCCAGTGTCGCTGAACGTAAGCCGGGCGCCAAAAAAGTTCCGGCAGACAGACAACCAAGAGGGAAACGCCTATGGCTCTCGACGTGAGCGCGATACACGCTGAACAAATAACATTAAACTCGCTGGTGCAGAACATATTGTATGCGTCTGGCACCGTTGGTGCGATTCTGGTGGTGGTCGGCCTTTTGCTGATCGATGCCGGCACCGCACGCCGTAAAAACCTATTCAACTCCACCATCGAAAAAACGCTGGGCTTCTTCTTGGGGTTTGCGACATATTATATGGTCGGGTTTGGGCTTTGGGCTGGCCAGTATTACATCATGGAAGGTGCGACCATGATGGATTCCATCAAAGATTGGTGGTTGGGCGGTAACTTGACCAATGCTTTGGCGCACCACACAGATCCAGGCGTGTTCCCTGGGCTTAACACATTCCAGATATTCATCTTTTTCCTGGCAACCTTCGCGGGGATCATCAACATCCTGCTGCATTTCTCGGTGTCAGAACGGATGAAACCCTCTGCTTACTTTATCACCTGTATCGTCGCGGCAGTTGTTTCCTCCGCGCTGAGCTATGCAACCTGGGGATCCGTTGGACCACTGACAAATGCCGGTTTCCACGATTTCTTTGGCGTTGGGTTTGTGTATCTGTTCCCTGCAGGTATGGCACTGGTGTTCACACCAAAGCTTGGCGCTCGCCCCGGTATGATGGAGCCGCATCCCCGCGTATCAGCCTATCTAGCCCCAAGCATTGGACTTTGTGCGCCGGGTCTTTTGTTGATCTTCGCAGGTCTGCCAATGGTGATCCTGTCCTGTATGTTCTTCTTTGATCCCGAAGCGCTGGCCGTCAGTGTCACGATGGCAGATACGAGTGTCGGCATCTCTATCAACAACTACGCTCTGGTCTGGGCAGGTGGTGCAATCACTGGTCTGATTTTGGCATATCGGTCGGGCAACTACGCCTACACCCTGCTTGGGCCTCTCGCAGGCTACGTTGCCGGTGCATCCGGATTTGACGTTTATCTGCCTTGGCAAGCCTTTATCCTTGGTCTGGCCGCGCCATTGGTCGCCTATGCGGTCTATGAATTCACGCTGAAGCGTGGCATCGATGAACACAAGCTTTTCCCGCTTTTCCTTGGATGTGGTACCTTTGGTATGCTCGTTCTGGGGATCTTCAAGGCCGGTACTCCGCGTGGCGGATATTTTGGTATCGAAGAGGGCGCCTATGCCTTCCAGCATGGGGAAATTTCCCTGATGATGCAGGTAGTAGGTGTTGTCACCTGTATTGGGACCGGTGTCATCACGGCGCTGATCCTCTCCGTTATTCTGGAGAAGACCGTGGGGCTGCGTGTCAGCGAAGATGATCAGATCAATGGTCTGGACGAAAAAATCTGGGACCTTGAACCAGATGTTGTGACCCATGCGGACAACAACTAAGATTTCTACCTAAATCATGCAAAAGGCCTCGGTTCCCTTATGCCGAGGCCTTTTCTCTGGCGTTTGCTTGAACTATGGGCAGCTCATGCTCTAAGCTATAGTGAGGGACGCGCCAAAAACGGCGGAACGTTGAATGAGCCATATCATGAATGCTGACCTGCCTGATGGACAGGCGGTTGGGGAAACAGTCCGTGTCGTGATGGGCACGCTGTATGCCAGAATACAATCAGGTGAATATCCTTCAGACTCGCGGCTGCCCAGTGAACGGGCCCTCGCGGCTGAACTTGGCGTGTCGCGCAATACCGTACGCGAAGCGCTGGATGTTCTTGAAACACGCAAGATGATCCGCAGGCGTCAGGGCAGCGGGAGTTTTGTCACGTTTCAGACAGAGCAGGTCGAGGCGCCTATTCCGGGCTCAGTGGGGGAAAGAACCAGTCCTCTTGACCATTTGATTGTCCGGTCTATCATCGAGCCCGAGATGACCCGGCTTGCGGTGATGAATATGACGCCGAAACAGCTTGAAAAGCTGGCTCAGACGGTCGCTCGTATCGAGGCTGTACGCACGGATCTGAACGAATTTATCAAGCTTGAAGAAGAGTTCTATCGTATGATCGCCGCGGCAACGCGGAACCCTTTGCTTGAATCTTGTTATGAGATGACGATTGAGGTGAGCCGTCAGAGTTTCCGAACCGCGTTGATGCGTAAACATCTGACGCCAGACAGAATTCAAGACTATCAGACACGGTTCAACTCGCTCTTCAACGCGATCGCAACACGTGATCTAGAGGCGGCCGTCGAAATCACCAAGCTGCACCTCGTTGAGGAACAAAAGCTGTTTATGCACGAGAGCTAACGCATCATCTGTTAGCCGAAGGCGCGGGCGGTCATCTGCTCGCCGCTTTCGACCCGTTGCTGCCACAGCTGGCCTACTTGCTCCATATGGTGACGAAATAGCTCTTCATGTTGGTCCAGCCAATCACCAATCGACACAAACTCAGCGATGCGCGCCTTACCTGATTTTAGCGTCACGACCGGCCAGTCGCCAATCAGGGCGTTGTCGATCCCAAACACGCTCTCTCCCCACCAGCGTGCAGGTCCAAATGCATGGGTCACGGGATTCATCTGCTTCATTGTGGCCATAACTGAAACCGGATGAACCGAAGCGACCTTTTCAACGGCAGCGTGCCAAATATCTAGAATCGCAACATATTCCCAGCTGACTGCGCTCCAGGTTCCAGGGTAGCGGGCGTTGTATTCTTTGAAAAACGTGCTTGGTCGGTTCACGAAAGAAGCGTTCTGCGCCAATTTGGGATCGTCGAAATCGGGAAACTGGAAGATGGTGCCTTCCATAAATTCGACAGATGTCCGGGCCACCAAACGCTGATAATCATCCAGTGTGCACGACATAATGCGTCCGCCAAATCCCCGTGAGTAGGCGTATTCCGTCATCGCGTGGACCATTGGTGTATAACTGGTGCACCAGCAGACCAGATCCGGATCCACATCCAGCATGGGTTGCACAATCCCGGCGACATCGGTGTCTTCGTGATCGTAGAGAACTTCTTTTACGACGTCGATTCCGGCCGCTTCAAAGGCCGCGCGATAGGCGGCAACTGAGGGCAATCCATGGGCGTCCTTTTGACTGCAAAGTGCCACGCGCCGAACGGATTTGTCAGTGCGGGACAGCCAATCAACACCAGTCACATTATACAAGGGATGTACTTCAGAAGGTGCAATCAAATACCGGGTATCGGGGGATAAGTCGGTTGGCAGGAGAGTAGACGTCAGGACTTTGTTTTCGGTGAGAAAACGACGCAGATGGGTGAGCGTGTCACCGCCTAAGGTCATTAGAAGTTTGACATTTTCGGATTGCACCAAGTGGCGCGCTCCCGCCATTGCCCGGTCTGGATCATAGCCGCAATCAAAGGGCACGATTTCCACAGGGTAACGACGTGCGCCAATCAGAAGGCCGCCCGCCTGATTGAGCCAATCCTGCCAGAGGCGGCACCCATTTAATCCGGGCAACCCCCAAGAGCTGACGTCCCCCGACAGGGGAGCCAGAAAGCCGATTTTCACAGCTTCATTTGTCTCAACCCGGTCATTGGGGAGCAGGGACGACATGGCGATGCGGTAGGCGAAACTAGACGTCAGCATACCTATTGCTACCACTCCAACCACTTATGTCAAAACGAAAAGATTGTTGTCTGACAGGCTAATAAATTTCCTGATGATGAAAAATATTGACTCTGGTGCATCATCTGGCAACAAATGGTGCCAACCAATAGAACCAATGATAAGCCAACTCGGAGAAAATGATGACCAAAAAACGGATTGCCATTATCGGAGCAGGTCCCTCGGGCCTGGCACAGCTACGCGCCTTCCAATCCGCCGCCGCAAACGGTGAAGAGATCCCCGAGATTGTCTGCTTTGAAAAACAGGACAACTGGGGCGGTTTGTGGAACTACACTTGGCGCACCGGGTTGGATGAGAATGGTGAGCCCGTACATTGCTCGATGTACCGCTATCTTTGGTCCAATGGCCCCAAAGAGGGATTGGAATTTGCCGACTATTCCTTTGAAGAGCATTTCGGCAAGCAGATTGCATCGTACCCCCCACGTGCCGTTTTGTTTGACTACATCGAAGGCCGGGTGAAAAAGGCGAATGTGCGGGATTGGATCCGGTTCAACCATGCGGTGCGCTGGATTAGTTTTGACGCAGACTCTGAGATGTTCACGGTTACCGTGCACAATCACAATACCGACAGCACGACATCAGAAACTTTTGACCATGTGATCTGTGCGTCTGGCCACTTCTCGACCCCAAATGTGCCTTACTACGAAGGTTTTGAGTCCTTTAATGGCCGTCTTGTGCACGCCCATGATTTTCGGGACGCGCGCGAGTTTGCCGGTAAAGATATTCTGGTGGTTGGTTCGTCATACTCGGCAGAAGACATCGGGTCGCAGTGCTGGAAGTACGGCGCCAAAACCATCACAAGCTGCTACCGCTCCGCCCCCATGGGCTTCAACTGGCCAGACAACTGGGAAGAAAAACCAGCCATGGAAAAGGTCGATGGAAACACGATCTATTTCTCGGATGGAACCACCAAAGATGTAGACGCGATCATCCTTTGCACCGGCTACAAACATTTCTTCAACTTCCTACCTGATGACCTGCGCCTGAAAACCTCAAACCGCTTGGCGGCTGCAGATCTCTACAAAGGGGTTGTCTATGTTCACAATCCCAAGATGTTCTATCTCGGGATGCAGGACCAGTGGTTCACTTTCAACATGTTTGATGCGCAGGCCTGGTGGGTGCGTGATGCGATCATGGGCAAAATTGACGTCTCAAAAGTTAGCAAAGACCAGATGCTGGCGGATGTCTCTGAACGCGAAACCCGCGAAGAAGCAGATGATGATGTGAAATACGCCATCCGCTATCAGGCTGATTACGTCAAAGAGCTTGTGGCCGAGACCGATTATCCAAGCTTTGACATCGACGGTGCCTGCGAAGCCTTCTTCCAGTGGAAAAAGCACAAAGCCGAAGACATCATGGGTTTCCGGAATAATCGCTATACCTCTGTTATCACAGGAACAATGGCACCAGTACACCATTCGGCCTGGAAAGATGCCTTGGATGACAGCATGGCAGCTTACCTCAAGAACTAAGGTCTCTCCTGCGGCAGCGCGTGTGTCCCGCGCGTTGCCGGTTTTGTCCTAGGCCGGTCACCGTGACTGCGCGTTTTTTTGGGTGTCCCAAAAGGTACAGACCGCGCGGCGGCGGACAGAAATTGGACCTGCGTGACCCCGTTGGGGACGCGCTTATACCAACACAGAGCCGATGGCCAACTTTAGGCTATGGGCTCTCTTGGTTCAGGGTGGGCGGACAACACGCCTAGGTTTTCCGCCCATCTCAAGACAATCGCCCTGTGTGGCAGGGCAAACTCATACAAGCGCGAACAGATAAAAACGGCGCAACGCATTTCGCAGCGCCAGCAGACAGGAGGTGTGAGGTCATGTTGGATATTGAATATCCGAAAGTCATAGCGGGCCCGCCAAAGCCGAGTGTTATAATTGAGCCGCCGGTGTTTTCCATGCCTCCGGGGACGGAGCGCCATGTGGTTGAGGGCTGTGGTGCCATTTTGGTGCGGCTTGAGGCCGGAGATAAG